>Ga0316204_10000878_pt1 | contig 95397 bp, 80 predicted proteins | sample 6monrhotite_MG_2_FD_205661 | JGI IMG/M metagenome (GOLD analysis project Ga0316204, IMG submission 205661) | Microbial mat bacterial communities from mineral coupon in-situ incubated in ocean water Damariscotta River, Maine, United States -... | ecosystem: Environmental > Aquatic > Marine >... | reverse complement strand
GCAAAACTTTTTTCGGCCGAAAACTGTTCAGGCCAATCTATCTCTTTAGCTGCATCGTATAAGGCTTCTTTTGATTCAGCGGCAACCTCTGGTGCTAGTTTAACTAATATACGGGTGGCAAATCGGCTCCATAAACAAATATGGTAACCGAGTTCTAATGAAGCAGAAAAATGTACGCCATCAGGTTTGTGTACTACGTGATCGGCGCCTAACGCTTTTATCTCATCAGCAAGCAAAACTTCAACACCAATAGATGTGAGCGCTAAAAATTGATACATGTTTATATTCCAAAGAAAATAGGTAAATTTTGACGGGCATATTATACCCTGCTTTATACAAAGGTCAGAGTAAAAAAACAAAATCGCAGCTAATTACAGCAATTAGTTCACAAATAAAGCAATTAACTTACCAACAAAGAAAAACATTACTTTTTTGTAAAAAGTTACTTGCAATTAATTACTACACTCCTTATGATACGCCTCGTTTTCAGGGAGACAATAAGTTACTTGAAAATCATCCGGACGCGGGATGAAGCAGCTAGAAAGATTAACCGTCGGACTCAGCTCTAACAACATGACGAAAGTCGTTTGTTCAAGCCCTGTTACCGTACTAGTTCTTAAGTTTAGAACCCAAACTAACTTAGCTTTCTTCTTGATATTTTGAGAAGTTCATTCGGACGCGGGATGGAGCAGCTTGGTAGCTCGTCGGGCTCATAACCCGAAGGTCGTAGGTTCAAATCCTGCTCCCGCAACCAATTCTTATTTATAAGAAAATAATAGAAAACCCTCGGGCTTAACTATTATATAATGAAAAGCAACTGGCGAAGGTCGTAGGTTCTCTCTTTATAAAAGAAGCTGCTCCCGCAACCAATTCTTAAATTTTGAATTAAAACAAATTTAGCTTTCTTCTTAATATCTTAAGAAGTTCATTCGGACGCGGGATGGAGCAGCTTGGTAGCTCGTCGGGCTCATAACCCGAAGGTCGTAGGTTCAAATCCTGCTCCCGCAACCAATTTCTAGATTTCAAACAAAAAACAACTTCCACCTTCTATATTATAAAAAAATCTTTCTTGAACTAAAGACAACTTCATTTCTTATTTTATTGATATTACAAACTTGACACTGTCCTAATTTATTATTTAGTAAACCATATTTGATTTTATAATTATGGTTAAATACTCTAATTAAAAAAATTATTAAAACTCATCACCCATACACCTAAGCGTTTGGAATAAGAATAATATGATTAAACGAATAATAGAGTCTGAAGACGGTTATAAAATACAGGTTTACGTTTGGCCTAATGATCACGCTAAAGCGTGGGTACATATTAATCACGGTATGGCTGAACACGCCTTACGGTATGATGATTTCGCCACACGACTTGTCGCTGAAGGCTATGCGGTGGTCGCCCATAATCATCGCGGACATGGTAGTAGTGAAACCACACAGTTAGGTTGTTTTGCCGAGCAAAATGGTTGGCGTAAGGTGTTGTCGGATTTAGATGTTGTGCGTAACAGTATCTGCTCAACAGAGTTACCTTTTTATCTTTTTGGCCACAGTATGGGCTCTTTCATTGTTCAATCATACTTGAGTACTACTACACAAAAAATTGATGGCTTGATCTTATCCGGCTCAAACTTTCAACCTAAGTTGTTAAGCATCGCTGGAAGATTGATAGCCAGAATAGAACAAATAAGAGTAGGAAAAACGCAAAGTAGTGCCCTACTTCAGTTTTTATCGTTTGGTTCATTTAATCAATCTTTTAAACCCAATAGAACTACATTTGATTGGCTCACGAGAGATAATACTCATGTAAATAAATATTTGGCTGATCCTTTATGTGGTTTTCCTTGTTCGACAGGATTATGGTACGAATTTATCAACGCATTAGTTGATTTAGTTAAACAACAAACGCTTAAAAAAATACAACCAAACTTACCGATATTAATATTCGGTGGTTCTAAAGATCCAGTAGGCCTGATGGGGAAAGGCTTGCCTAAATTAGCCAATGCTTATCAAAATGTTGGACAAAATAACATTACGCTTAATATTTATGAAGAAGCTCGGCACGAAACGCTCAATGAAACTAATCAACAACAAGTGTATTTAGATATTATAAATTGGCTAAATAAACAGCTTTAGCTTTGTACTTTTTTAACAGCATCGAGCCATTTTTCATACAAGGTGTTTCGTTGTTTATTATCAATTTTTGCGGTGAAACGTTTATCACAATGCCACATAGCAGCTAGCTCATCTGTTGAGCGATAAATACCAGCCTGTAAACCAGCTAAATAAGCTACACCTAATGCTGTTGTTTCAATAATTTCAGGACGATCTACCGTTGCGCCTAAAATATTTGCAAGAAAACTCAATAGCCAATTATTGGCAACCATACCACCATCTACACGGATCAAAGATGGTCTTAGGCCATCACTTTCCATCGCCTTTTGTAAATCTTTTGTTTGATAACATACCGACTGTAATGCGGCAGTTACGATTTCATTAATACCAGAATCACGTGTTAATCCTAAAATAGCACCACGGGCATTAGGATCCCAATAAGGTGCGCCTAAACCAGTAAATGCAGGAACGCCATGATCTAAAGGCATATTTTCAGCAATAGCTTCAGTTTCACTGGCACTATTAATTAATTTTAAGCCATCTCGGATCCATTGAATGGTTGCTCCTGCCATAAAAATACTGCCTTCAATGGCATAGGTTGGCTTACCATTTAAACGATAAGCTATCGTTGTTAATAATTTATTCTTAGATTTTAGCGCTGTATCACCAGTGTTCAACATTAAAAAACAGCCGGTACCATAAGTGCTTTTAGCCATGCCTTCATCAAAACATGCTTGACCAAATAACGCTGCTTGTTGATCGCCCACCATGGCTAAAATCGGGATCTCATGAGTAAATATTGAAACATCTGTTTGTCCAAAATCATCTGCAGAGTCCATAACCTCAGGTAACATCGACATTGGGATATTAAATAAATCAAGTAATTCTTGATCCCATTCTTGGGTATGAATATTAAATATCATAGTACGTGAAGCATTGGTTGCATCAGTGCGATGTTCGGTACCACCAGAAAGGTGCCATAACAAAAAGCTGTCAACAGTACCGAAAGCCAATTCACCCTTTGCTGCTTTTTCTTTTGCCCCTTCAATATTTTCAAGCAACCAACGAATTTTAGTCGCTGAAAAATAAGGGTCTAATAATAAGCCTGTTTTATCGTTAATAAGTGTTTCTGTATAAGCCGACTTAATAGATTGGCAATATTGTGATGTTCGTCGATCTTGCCAAACAATGGCATTGTAAATAGGTTCACCGGTATTTCGATCCCACACTAAGGTTGTTTCACGTTGATTTGTTACACCGATGGCTAATATTTCGCTCGCATCAACTTTATTTTCAGTTAGTAGCTGACGACAAGTGCTAAGTACAGATTGCCATATATCGGTTGGGTTATGTTCAACCCAACCGTCTTGAGGAAAATATTGTTGAAATTCTTGCTGTGCAACAGCGTGTACTTTTCCTTGTTTAGTAAACAGAATAGCTCGAGTACTTGTGGTGCCTTGATCAATGGCTAAAATATATGTCGACATTTTGTTAATTTTTTTATTTAAATAATGCTTATTTGATAATGCACATAACTTTAATTGTTGGCAATGATACAGCGTTTTTTTTTATACAAAACAGATCAGCTGTATCCAAACATTTGATCTTATCTCCCTATTTAAAAAAACCAGCTTAATGCAATATAAGCTGGTCATATTCCTCGGGTTAAATCATATAAATGAATAACAGTGCTGAATATTAATGACTAAATAAAGCCGTATTCATTTGGAGATTATTGAATTCTCACTGTTCTTGCATTCAAATAAATTAATAATATTTTTGAATATTATAATTAACTTGCAACTATTATTTTAATAGATAATGGGATAACAACTCATTCATATTTTTTATACAAAAAAATGGTTTAGCATAATCATACACCTTAATCTGTATATAATCGTTATTAGTTAACTTATAAACGACTTAATTAGATAGCACAGATATCTAATACCGAGTTAAACTATTCGCAATACGAATAGTTATTCATCAAAATAATTCATTGGTTTAATTTTATCAGTAGATTTAGCATGATAAAGTTGGTAAATATGGCTATAAAATGTTCAACATATAAATGTTACAAACATCCTATTTAACTGCTAGATTATAAATGAGTGTATGAGTTTGAAGTTGTTACTTAAAATAAATAAACGCTTATTTTATAACGTGTAATGTAAGGAAGAGCGAGAATCGCCATTATATTACACATAAAATAGACTATAAATAAAATTATAATAAATATTAGTAATCATTGGGGAAGTACATGAATAATAAATCTAAATTTTTTAAACATTCTTTTCTAGCGCTAGCTGTTATGGGTGCTATTAGCACATCAGTTAACGCTCAAGAAGAAAAGAAAACGCTACAAAAAGATAAAGATGGTTTAGAAGTCATCATGGTAACCGCATCTAAGCGTTTGACTGGCTTACAAGAAACACCAATCGCTGTCACTGTAATAGGTGGCCAAGCGGTTGAACAAACTGAATCACTAGACCTTCAAGATTTGCAAACACTCGTACCAACCCTTCGTGTAACTCCTTTACAAAGATCTGCAAACACTGGTTTTGCTATCCGTGGATTTGGTAATGGTACCAATAATACTGGCATTGAACCTTCCGTAGGTATATTTATCGACGGTGTTTATCGTTCTCGCGCAGCGGCACAAATTGGTGATTTACCAAGACTCCAGCAAATTGAGGTACTTAGTGGTCCTCAAAGTACTCTTTTTGGTAAAAATGCTTCTGCTGGTGTTATCAGTGTACGTACCGAAGAACCATCATATGATTTTGAAGGTAGATTTGAAGCCGGTATTGGTAATTATAATCAACGATTATTAAAAGGTTATATCACCAATGGTATAACTGACAATTTTGCTATCAGTTTATCAGGCGGTATTAATACTCGCGATGGCTATACCAACAGTGTTGTGGGTCTGGGCGATTTAAGTAATCGTGACCGTTGGAATATTCGCGGACAGGCATTGTATGAACCAGATGAAAACACAAAAATTCGCTTCATTGCTGATTACAGTAAAATTGACGAGAACTGCTGTACTGTTGCTAATGCTATAAATGGTCCTTCTGCTGGAGCTATAAGTTTCTTAGGCGGTACTGTACTTGACGATGCTGACCCTTTTGCTTATAAATCAGCGCTTAATCTTGATCCTACCAATACGGTTGATGACGGCGGTATATCTTTACAAATTGACGTCGATTTTGATAAATTTTCATTTACTTCTATAAGTGCTTACCGCTCGAATGAATCTGATTTTTTGATCGATGCTGATTTCACCTCCGTTGATATTTTAAATAATACCGGTAATACAAAAATTGACACCTATACTCAAGAATTCCGCTTAACCTCTATTGGCACCAATAAATTAGATTGGATGGTAGGCGGCTTTTACTTTAATGAAAATGTTAAAACCGGTGAAAAATTATTTTATGAGTCAGGTACAAGACCTTTTTTCGATACTTTACTAGCTGGAGGTGGAGCAGCAGGTTTGCTTGCTGGGGTTGAAGGGGTATTTGGCCTTGCTCCTGGTTCATTCTTTTCTTCGGGTACCCAAGTAAATGATGATTTTACTCAAGATAACGAAGCTTATTCACTTTTTGTTAACTTTGATTATCATCTTAGCGATGATCTTACCGCGACCTTTGGAGCGAACTATACTCAAGATAAAAAAACGGTTGGTGCTACCCAAACCAATGGCGATGTTCTTTCGTCTATTGATTTTGATACGGCTTTAACTCTTTTTGGCGTTCCTTTAGCATATATTCCTACACTTGCACCTGCTATTCCAACATTGAAAAGTTTACAATTTCAACCGCCACAACTTGTTTTTCCTAACTCAGTAGAAGATGGTAAAAAATCTGATGACGAAATTACTTGGACAGCTAGATTGGCATATAAGTTAAATCAAAATGTTAACTTCTTTGCGACTGCAGCCACCGGATTTAAGGCGTCATCATGGAATTTATCCCGTGATTCACGACCATTTCCTAATGATTTAAGTGCATTGACTTCTGCGGGTCTTGTACAAGCCAATCAAGTTACCGGAACCCGTTTCGCCGAACCAGAAAAATCAACAGTATATGAACTTGGTATGAAAACACAATTCGAAAAAGGGTCATTCAATATTACCCTATTCGATCAAACCATAGATGATTTTCAATCAAGTATCTTTAATGGAACCGGTTTTGTACTATCTAATGCAGGTACACAGTCAACTCAAGGTATTGAGTTTAATTCTGTTTTTACACCTACAGAATCTATTTCATTAAACTTAGGCGGTATATTCCTTGATCCTCTATATGATTCATTCGTCGGTGGTAATGGCGTTAATGGACCGGAAGATTTATCTGGTACTAAACCCGCTGGTATTCACGGAACAAGTATTACTGCAGGTATTGCCTATAACTTTGAGTTAGATAATGGTATGTATGGTTTTGTTCGTGGTGATTATCTTTACGAAGATGATGTTCGCTTAGTTGACAATATTCCTGATTCATTAACACGAGAAGTGAACACCGTTAATGCCAGTGCGGGCATAACATTGAATAATGGCATAGAGTTGAAATTATGGGTACGTAACTTAACTAATGATGAGTACTTTATGTCAGCATTCCCGACAACACTTCAACCAGGGAGTTACAGTGCTTATCCTAATCAACCTCGTACTTTCGGAGCAACCATTTCGTATTCATTTGAATAATAACGTTTAAGTAAAAATAAATTCCTAGCTACAATGATCAATCAAAACTATGTAGCTAGGGTTTATTTGAAAAATTCCCGCTAAATATTTTTGTCCCCTTTGATTGCTAACAAATCCCCACTAGTACTATTAAAATTAATAATAGTTACCTATAAACATTATTCATTGGCTTAATTTAAAATGACAATATAGCATATTATACCAATTGAATTAATCACCTATAAATACAACTAATCGTTAATGTTTTTAAATTAATGATACAGCCTAAGAGTCTGCAATATGTTTATTGAATCATTATTAAAAAAACGTAGCTCAGTTCGTGCTTTTCTTGACAAACCTGTGCCCGAAGATATTTTAAAGCGTATTTTTGAAAACGTACAACTAGCACCATCAAATTGTAATGTGCAACCTTGGCAAACCTGCGTGGTTTCAGGTGACACAAAAGACCAATTAAAAGAAAAATTCATGGCTACGCTAATGAGCGGTGCTGCGCCGAACCCTGATTTTAATTGGTTACCTAAATACCAAGGTATACATCGAGACCGTCAATTTGGCTCTGCCAATGCTCTATATATGTCGATGGATATTGGCAGAGAGGATAAAAAATCTCGGCAAATGGCAATGATTCGCAACTGGCAATTTTTCGACGCTCCCCATGCAGCATTTTTCACTATGGATAAATATTTAGATATTATGGGGGCGGTTGATTTAGGTATTTATGCGCAAACTCTTTCATTAATACTCACTGAACATGGCATTTCAAGCTGTATGCAAGGCGCACTCGGCCAATTTCCGGATCCTGTTAGAGAGTTATTAAAATTACCTGATGAACGCGGTATTTTGTTCGGTATGTCTTTTGGTTACGCAGATGAAGATGCGGCAGTAAATAAAACCAGAACAGAGCGAGAATCAATAGATAACGCTGTTGCCTTTTTTAATTAATTTAAAACATTAGTTTGATAACCAAAGATAATAATAAAAAGGGTCATTTATGTCATCATCACAATCTAGTGTTAACCAAGCATGTGTTTTTGAAGTCGCTAAAACTAATTTACACAAAACACGTATTATTCCTCTCAATATTGAGCAACCACTTAGTGAAGATGAAGTGTTACTTAAGGTGGATAAATTTGCACTAACGGCAAATAACATTACGTATGGCATTGCCGGCGATACACTTGGCTACTGGCGGTTTTTCCCTACAAATAATACAGCAGAGCAACCGCAATGGGGGCGGTTACCTGTTATGGGGTTTGCTGACGTTATAGCTTCAAATTGCGAGCAAGTTAAGGTGGGTGAACGAGTATGGGGGTTTATGCCTATGGCGACGCACGTAAAAATATTAGCGGGTCGATATTCTAAAACGGGTTTCTCTGATATTAGTCCAAATAGAAAAGGCTTGTCTCCATTTTATTGCGCATTTGACCTTGTTGCCAACAACCCTTTTTATCAAGCCAAAAACGAAAACTTCGACATTCTCTTGCGTGGTTTATTTACTACCGCTTGGCTTATTGATGACTTCATGTTTGACAATAATTATTTTTCAGCTCAACAATATTTAATCACCAGTGCATCGAGCAAAACTAGTATTGCCCTAGCCTTTTCTATTCAACAGCGCGGTGAACAACCTGCTATTGGTATAACTTCTGAAATTAATCGAGAATTTGTCGAATCTTTAGGTTGCTATAAACAAGTGGTTAGTTATAACGAAATTTCAAACCTAGATGCTAATATTGCCTCTGTTTTGGTTGATATGGCAGGAGGAATAAAAACAATATCAGCAATCCATCAGCATTTTTCTCAAAAATTAGTTTATTCATGTCAAATTGGAGCCACTCAACATGACGACATTAATTTTAGTGACACGGGACGTTTTAAAAACTTACCCGGTGCAAAACCTGAATTCTTTTTTGCGCCCACCCAATTAAAAAAACGCATTGATGATTGGGGAACAAGCGATACGATGAAGCAAATAAATAACTCATTGCTTAATTACATTGAGTTTTGTCGTTCAACAATGACTATTAATCGAACTAAAAACATTAACGATATTGATGCCATTTACCAAAAAGTATTAGCGGGAACAGCGGATGCTTCAGTGGGACAAATCATTTCTTTATAAAGCAAACAAATAAAGTAAATAAATAAAGTAAATAAATATAGCAAACATAAACAATTAAAAAGACTAAGCTAAGGAAATAAACATTATGATCACTGTTCATCATTTAAAAAAATCTCGTTCAAAAAGAGTAATATGGTTGTTAGAAGAGCTAGAAATGCCCTATGAGATAGTGACACACGATCGCGACCCTAAAACAAATTTAGCACCGGCAAGTTTACGAGCAATACATCCTTTGGCGAAATCTCCGATTATTGTCGAAGACGATGTAATAATCTGTGAATCAGGCGCGATTATGGAATATGTGCTTAATCAAAGCTCATCTGATCTATTAAGACCTACCATCACAAGCAAAGATTATTATCAATACTTAGAGTGGTTACATTTTGCTGAAGGATCGTTAGCGTTGCCAGTAATATCAACTTTATTAATGCGTATGGAAACACGAGACGGCAATTGTCCGCTTGATCATTACATTGCTAAAGAATTATCGTTAGATTTTTCGTATATTGAGCAAACGTTAGCTCAACAACCATATTTTGCTGGCGACAATTTCACAGCTGCAGATATTATGATGACAATAATGTTAGAAATCGCCAATAGTATGAATTTATTAGACGACAAAACCAATATAAAAGAATACCTTGCGAAGATGCAAAAAAGAAAGGCTTATCAAATAGCCGTTAGTCACGGTTAATCCGAGTACAATATTCTAACAAACACCAATAGCCAATAGCCAATAGCCAATAGCCAATAGCCAATAGCCAATAATAGACAACATACAATAGAAAATCAGGTACAAAAAAATGGAACTAATCAAAGTAGAAGTCGACAATAACACCCACATAATTACCTTAAATAACGGCAAAGTGAATGCCATATCGCCACAAGTAATTACCGAATTAAATGCCGCTTTAGATAAAGCAGAGCAAGAACAAGCAATCGTTATTTTAACTGGTCAAGCAGGTATATTTTCTGGTGGTTATGATTTAAAAACCATGAAAGAAAGTTCTGCAGCGGCGGTATCTTTGGTTACCGCTGGCTCAAAACTCGCACGTCGAATGTTATCGTTTCCTACACCAGTTATTGGCGCGTGTTCTGGTCATGCTATAGCTAAAGGCGCATTTTTAATGCTTAGCTGTGATTATCGTATTGGTTGTATTGGAGATTTTAAAATTGGCCTCAACGAAGTTGCCATTGGCATGACCATGCATGATGCTGGCATTGAATTAGCTCGTAACCGTATTCCAAGTAATTATTTAACCCGATCAGTAATTAATGCCGAATTATTTACACCTGAAACCGCAATATTGGCAGGATTTCTTGACCATATTGTAGAACCTGATCAATTACTTAATACCGCAAAAGCGGCTGCTAAACAAATGCTTTCATTGAATATGCGTGCGCACAAAGGGACTAAATTAAAAGAAAGAAAATCAATTCTAGCCGCGTTAGATGCCGCAATTGAAAAAGATGCCAAAATGGAATTAAATCTTTAGGAGAAAACAATGACCAACATGAGCCAAAATCAAACATTCAAAACCTTAACCGTAGAAGTTATCGATAAAATTGCCCACATCAAGCTTAATCGCCCTGATGCATTCAATTCAATGAACCTTGATTTTTGGCAAGAATTTCCGGTTGTAATTAACACTATTAACAAAGAAGCCAGTGCCCGAGTAATTGTTATTTCTTCTACCGGAAAACATTTTTGTGCAGGCATGGATTTAAATGTTTTTACCGAGATGAAACCTGATAAAAACCTTGAACTTGGCCGTAAACATGAACAACTACGCCGTTTGGTGCTGCAATTACAAGACTGCTTAATCGTGATGGAAAAAGCAAGAATGCCAGTATTAATAGCCATTCAAGGTGGTTGTATTGGTGGAGCAGTCGATATGATAACGGCTGCAGATTGTCGTTATTGTACCAGTGATGCTTTTTTTAGTATTGAAGAAACAAAACTAGGCATGACTGCCGATGTCGGTACATTGCAACGATTACCAAAATTAATTTCCATCGGTTTAGTTAAAGAATTAGCTTATACCGGCCGTAAAATGCTCGCTCAAGAAGCTAAAGACGCAGGTTTAGTGAATAACGTTTATGACGATCATCAAAGTATGCTTAATGCTGTTATGAAAATAGCGGCAACTATTGCTGCTAATTCTCCCTTAGCTGTTTCAGGCTGTAAGGAAATGATCAATTATGCTCGCGATCATTGTGTTTCTGATAGCTTAAATTATATGTCGGTATGGCAAAGTGGTATGTTTCAGCCACAAAACGATATGATGGAAACCTTTACGGCAAAAGCTGAAAAACGCGCACCAAATTTTGAAGAGTTAACCAAAATAAACGATTCAAAACTCTTTTAATTAATGCAATTAATAACATAACTCTTTAGGTAAATCATAATGATAAAAAAAATAGCGATTTCACTCTTTTTAGTTTTAACCTCCCTTTTACTTTCTGCTGGTTGGTATTTTTCATCACAAATACTACAACTTGGGATTTACGATTGTGACCAAGAACATTATGTTTTTTGTGGTGATCCCAGCACGCAAAATATTGACTTTGAAAATGTCACTTTTACCAGTGAAGACGGTTTAATCTTGCCCGGTTGGTACATGGCTTCTACTGATAATAGTAAAGCAATTTTATTAGTTCATGGGCGAGGAGCGGATCGAACCGAAGGAATGCGCTATGCCAAACCACTTTTAGCAGCAGGTTACAATGTATTAGCATTTGATATGCGCCACCCTCGTCAAGATCCAAATATAATTTCAACTATGGGGTTCCATGAACAAAAAGACGTTATCGCTGCCTTAGATTTTTTAGAAAAAGAAAAAAATATAAAAGATATCGGCCTCATGGGTTTCTCAATGGGCGCTGCTACGGGCATTATTGTTATGGCAAAAGATCAACGAGTAAAAGTAGGCGTATTCAGTGGCGGTTATGCGAACGGTATGGACGTATTAGCTGAACAAGCTAAAAAATTATATGGACTGCCACGTTACCCATTAATGCCTATTGTTGAAAAGTTTTTTGAATGGCGTGGCAATTTAGATGCTGATGAAATTAATCCTGAATCTTATATTGGTCAAATATCGCCACGTCCGGTTTACATAATGCATGGCACTGCCGATAATACTGTCGATTTTAGTCATGGACAACGTTTATATAAAGCGGCTAAAGAGCCTAAACAGTTTTGGCAAGTACAAGGCGGTGGTCATACGCGTTTATGGCAAGCAGATAAAGAGAAAGCAGAAACAAGTGTGGTGGAATTTTTTAATCGCTATTTAAAAGAATAAGATAACGCTATTCACAATAAATTAAAAGAAATCAATTAATAAAAAGAGGTAGATTAATGCTCTACCTCTTATTCTCATCTTTCTATAGATATTATCTTTGAATTAATTTTAATTACTATTTTTTTCTATGAACTCAATTATAACGCCAGCCAACACTTCACTCTGATCTTCTTGTAAAAAGTGACCACCATTTTTAATTATCGTGTGTGATTGTCCTTGCGTACCCGGAATTAATTTTTGCATTATTTTATCGCCACCAGCAGTAATAGGATCAGAATCACTAAAGGCCGTTAAAAACGGTTTATGCCATTGTGATAATACTTTCCAAGCGGCGCGGTTTTTAGCTGCAGCGGGATCATCCGGCGTAATAGGTACTAAGAGCGGAAATTGACGAGCGCCTTCTTTATATTCTTCTGTTGGAAAAGGTGCATTATAAGCAGCAACTTCTTCTGCAGATAACACATTAACAACACCGCCACTGATGATCTTTCCTGAGTCAAACTCCGGAACATCTTGCGAATATTGTTGCCATTGTTTAAACGCATCTCCGGGATCATGATCGCCAGTGGGCAGCATCGTATTTCCGGCAACAACACCTGAAAAACGCCCCTCTTCTTCAGCAACTAAGCGTAATCCAATCAATCCGCCCCAGTCTTGGCAAAAAAGCGTAGTATTTTGTAAATCTAGTTGAACTAACAACGACTTCATCCAATCAACATGACGCTGATAAGTATAATCTGTGCGCTTGCTTGGTTTATCTGAACGGCCAAAGCCGACTAAATCTGGTGCGATAACACGATAACCGGCTTCCACCAAAAGTGGGATCATTTTACGGTATAAAAAGCTCCATGACGGTTCACCATGCATTAATAATATTGGCTTGGCAGTTTTTGGCCCTTCGTCAACATAATGAACGCGTAACAGCCCTCCTTCATCATCGTCAACCATCAGATAATTTGGCATAAAACTATAATTGGGCAAATGCGCAAAATAACTATCGTCTGTTCGTAAAAAATCCATATTTTCCTCTCTTAAAATTTCGCTTTAAGCAATTTTAATGGCAACGGGCGTACCATTTAGTGCCGCATTACCCGTTAAGATATCGACTCTATTTGCATCGGTTAAGTCATTAATACTTACGCCCGGTTGTGTGGCGGCAACTGACATCTTGGTACCTTTTTGATTATGACCCCAGCCTTGTGGCATGCTAACCACACCCTGTTGAATGTCGTCGGTGATCACCGCTTCAATTTCAATTTCGCCAGTAATTGAACTAACTTTTACTCGTTGTCCTGTATTAATTCCTAGCTTTTTAGCATCTTGAGAATGAATTTCTAAGGTACACGGATTTTTACCTTTCACTAAACGTTCAGAATTTTGTGTCCAAGTATTATGACTTTTGACTAATCGTCGTCCAATCAAATCAAACGGGAAATTTGCATTACCAGCAGGTTGAGCCATTAACGAATTCAAGCGCGGTAAATCATCAATATATAACTGTGGAAGTAAATTAACTTTCCCTTCGGCCGTTTTTATGCGCTCTTCAATACATGGCATTAATGGGCCAAGGTCAATGCCATGAGGATTATCAATAAGCTTTTGCAAGCTCATACCTTGCTCACCATAGCGACCTTTTTTCAGTTCCATATCTAGTATTATTTCAGGTGTTATTTTTAGCATTGGGTCATCAGCAGGCGTATTTGTCATTCTTGCGGTAATTTCTTTGAGAATTTGCCAATCACTGCGTTGTTCATCATTCTTTTCAAATAAAGGCATTGAATATTTCACCGTATTTCTTACCGAAAAAGAATTGAAGAAAATGTCAAAATGAGAATTTTCAACGCCGGTTGTGCCCGGTAAAATAATATTGGCGTATTTAGTGGTTTCATTTAAATAAATATCAACACACACCATATAATCTAAACTTTCAAACGCTTGCGCTAATTTATCACCACTGGGCGCTGAAAGTACTGGATTACCGGCCACGGTGATCAAGCTTTTTATCTGTCCTTCACCTGCGGTTTGTATTTCTTCCGCTAAAGTTGCGACAGGAAACTCACCATTGAAAAAAGGTAGTTTTCGAACCCGAGTTAAATGTTTACCAAAAGAGCTTTTATGCCCCCTTTTATGATTTCGCAGTAAATCAAAAGCAGGCTGTGGAAACATTGCGCCACCAGCTCGGTCAAAGTTACCCGTTATAATATTAAGGACATTGGTTAGCCATTGGCATAAACCTCCAAAGGTTTGCGTAGAGGCGCCCATACGGCTATAGCAAACTGCAGCATCGGCTGCCATCATTTCACCTGCTAAAGTACGAATGCTGTTAGCCTCAATGCCAACAAATTCCGCCACCGCTTCAGGCGTGTAGGTTTTGGTAAGGCTTTGTAAACCTTCAAGCCCTTCAACCCGATTTTCTAAATGACGTAAGTTAACGTTATCTTGAGCAAATACACAGTGGATCAGCGCCAAAAGCAATAAGGCATCTTTTTCAGGGCGAATAAATAAGTGTTGATCGGCAATTTTAGCGGTACGAGTCCGTCGAGGATCTACAACAACAATTTTACCGCCACGTTTTTGAATTGCTTTGATACGACCAATAACATTAGGCGCTGTCATCATACTGCCGTTTGAAACCACAGGATTACCGCCAATGATCAACATAAAATCGGTTCGATCAATATCTGGAACAGGTATTAACATACCTGCGCCAAACATAAAGTTAGAGGCAACATGATGTGGCATTTGATCAGTCGAGGCAGAACTAAAACGGTTAATAGTGCCAAGTGACTTCATAAAAGGTTTTAAAAAAAGTGTATTACCCAAACTATGAGCATTTGGGTTACCTAAATAAACCGCCAACGAATTTTGACCATGTTGCTGTTGAATACTTTTAAATTTTTCAGTTATTTCGCTGAAAGCTTCATCCCATGAAATATCTTCCCAACCTGTCGCTGTACGTCTTATCGGTGTTTTTAGTCGTTCATTATCGTTATAAAAATCTTCTAAAGCGGTTGCTTTAGGGCAATTATAGCCTTTACTAAAAGGGTCTAGTTGATCGCCTTTTATTGATATTATTTCTTTATTCTTGTCTTTATATTTAATTACCAAGCCACACATGGCTTCACAAATATTGCAGTTTCGATAATGTGTATTAATTTCGCTCATGTTGGTTGCCTACTGTAGTGAGTGCCGAGCTTGGTTGTTATATCATTCAGGCTTAAGGTGAGTTATTGGCTTTTTGCCAAGAAGATTAAAATGTTTCTTCAAACCATTTTTTAGTTAAGCCAATCGTTACCATCGCTTTTAGTTTAAACAATGTCATGGTGTCACCATCTTCAAGTACTTCTTCGCCACAACGAGGATCTGAGCGTTGCAATGCACCTGTCATTTTGTGATTGATTGGAATAGGATCGCAGCCATGCCCTGACTCACAAATAAAATCGAATTTGTCACGTGCTGGAGCATGACAACCAAAACAGTTGCCGCCAAAGCGATTAACGACATCAACAAAACCGCGTTTGTTTATTTTTGTTCCCTCATCACTGACCTTTAATTCAAAAAACTCCCAGTCTCCTGTTGCTGGAAACGTGCCTGACTGACGTTTAACCATGACTTCTGTTGGTACTAATTGCACTACTGAGCCTGCAGGATAAATAGCGCCCTCAGGTGCATTCGCTGCCGCCAGCGTACCTTTAATATTACCCAAAAGATTATCTACATAAAAATGACGAACTGGTGTCATTTTTCTTATGCAGCTAAAACTTTTATCATCTATATTCATTACAATTTGATTTTCTTGAAAATTTACTTTCCCCATAGTTTCAGCTTTTTTAACTAATGAAAATATAGCGTTAGAGAGTTCCTTACCTGCGCTGATTTTTTCACTGTGTTCAATTTTGTTGTCTACACCTTCGTAGTTTTCTGCATTAATTGATAATGAAGCGAAGACAAAAAGAACGATTATTACTTTTATTTTATTTAGTAAATAAAAATATATTTTTATGCTACTTGTTCGATTGATAGACATGTTATTTTCCGTTTTTTAATATATTGAATTTCTTATCTGTTTTTAATTTTTATGCATGTTTTATTGTAAAAACTGATAAAATATCACGCTGTTAAGGATCATACTGAAACGGGTTCAGCGTGATGGTTTCAATACCATAAACAAATAGATCCTGAACTAAATTCAGGATGACAAATGCTATAAATATCATCTGAATATTTCTAAAAAACATGTTAATGGTATCATTGCGAGTATTTACAATTTTACGATTAACTTGCCTTTGTTTTGGCCGGTAAAAAACAAATTTAAGCCTGTCATTGCTGATTCAAGCCCATTCAAAACATGCGCACGATGTTTAATTTGCCCTTTCATCACATAAGGAGTCAGTTTTGCTAAAAGCGCAGGAACTTCACCAAAATGATCAGGCATAGTAAAACCTTGAATGGTTAAACGTTTTTTAATGATAGGGATCCAGTTGGGTGCTAAATCTGGCTCTGCCTTCGGGTAATCGGCAATCATGCCACAAACCGCAATACGACCATGTGCATTCATACGAGCAAAAACATGATGCTGTATTGGCCCTCCGGTATTTTCAAAATAAACATCAATACCGTTTGGCGTTAACTCGGCCAATTTTGCCGCTAAATCATCCGTTTTATAATTAATTGCGCCATCAAAACCTAATTCATTAACAATCCAATCTGCTTTTTCGTCACTGCCAACAATACCAACTACGGTTAATCCATCCGCTTTAGCCAATTGACCAACAATAGAACCAACAGAGCCTGCCGCACCAGAAACTACCAGCGTTTCGCCTTTTTGTGGCTTGCCAATGCTATATAGTCCTTGGGTTGCTGTTAATCCAGGTAAAGCAAATACTGATAAAATCGTTTCATCTGGCAATGGCGCAGTCACTTTATTTAAACCAGTTCCATCACTTAAAAAGTATTCTTGCCAACCCATCATCCCCATAACGCGATCACCGACACTAAAGTCAGGATGGTTACTTTCAACAATTTCACCAACGCCTGAACTACGCATAACACTGCCTAATTCAACCGGTGGTATGTAGCTTTCAGTGTCTGGGCTCATCCAACCAAACATCGCAGGGTCGAGTGACATATGGTTTTGTTTTACTAAAAATTGCCCTTCGCCGACAATTGGCATTTCTTTTTGAACAACTTCAAATAATTCTGGACCTACCGGACCGGCAGATGGACGAGCGATTAAATTTATTGCGGTATAACTTGTCATAATTTATCTCTTTTCTCTTTGCTGTTATCTAATTAAATAAATGTCGTGCTAATTAAAAGCTATGCCAATAATTGACTGATTTTTTTAATACGGCTTATGTCTTGTGTTTGGTAAAGCTTGTCAAATGCTTGTACCAGTTTTTCACTTTCTTCCATCACTTGTAGCCAATAATCCATCCGTTGTTGACGTTTCATCGCAACAAAATCATGTCGATCGGGTATTTTTTGATGAGGTAAAGCGGCAATAAACTTAGCTGATGGACACACCAACACAGTATTATCGTAATGTTTCATTCTTACTTTTCTTGACAAGTTTTTGTCAAACCAACCCGCTTTAAGCGTTGAACTAAAATGGGGATACAGAGTTAATCCATCATTTTTTATTTCAAAATCAAAATGATAATCAACAATACCGCCGTCTCGGTACATACCATTAGGGCAATCGGCAATATCGGTAATGCCTTCCATTACCATAGGAATAGAACCCGAAGCAAGTAACGCGTTACGAATGTTGGCTATAGAAAACGGCAAACGTGTGGTTGCAATGTTATCTGGATCGTTTAATTGCAGATCACTATTGCTCGACTGAAAAATAAAACGTTCATATTGGCTTTTAAGTAATGGACGACCAATGCGATTATTTACATAACTTTTTAATAAGCCTAAACCTTGTACAAATTTATTTTCACTAGCAACCAATCCATTGCATTTTGCGACAATAAAATGTGCTTTGAAATACCTGTTATTAACAATTTCTTGCTCACCAAATTCGCCAAAAATAGCATCCATCATTTCAACAGCTTTGGTACTAACTTCTTCAGGTTTAGCTTTGTCTGAATAAGTTGTTTCTCGGTAGTTTTTTGCTAAACGCTCTATCGCGGCAACCGGATCTTTTTGTGCAAAGCATGCGATCCTAAAAGCGCCAACACTTGAACCGATAAGATTTAATTCTTGTTGTTTGTTGTTAAAAAATTCACCAAAAATATACTTATCAAAGGCATATAAGGTAAACCATTTAGGCCCACCACTCGCACCTAAAAAAGAGGTGAACAAGTCTGGCGAAAATCCCTTTGCTTGTATGGTTTTTAACGCGGAATCGCCCGCATAAATTTCTAACATATTGCTGTAATTTTCACTTTAATATTCATATTGATTCTTGTTAAGAGCCGTTATCAATAGCGTTTAATAAAAAGCACTATCAGTTAATTTTTTATATTGTTCTAGCCATTACTTTGGCGCAGTTCTTTGCGTAAAACTTTACCGACATTGGTTTTTGGCAATTCATCCATAAATTCAACAATTTTAGGTCGCTTGTAGTTTGTCAGTAACTCACGGCAATGATCTAAGATATCTTGTTCTACAAGATCAGGGTCTTTACGAACAATAAATACCTTAACCAATTCACCCGTTTCTTCACAAGGTACAGCGATAGCTGCGGCTTCTAAAACACCGTCATGCATCACCAGTACTTCTTCTATTTCATTGGGATAGACGTTAAAACCGGAAACAATGATCATGTCTTTTTTACGATCAACTATCTTAAACAAACCATTTTCATCCATCGTCGCGACATCGCCTGTTGCTAACCAACCGTCTTTAAGTACTTCGTCAGTTGCCTCTGGGCGATTGTAATAACCTCTCATGACTTGTGGGCCTTTAACCCACATTTCCCCCGGTTCACCGATGGCAACTTCTTCACCGTTATCGCCAATCAAGCGGATATCAGTGGATGATGCAGGAACGCCAATGGTGCCGTCATAACTTTTTTGGTTGTATGGATTCATGGTAACCATAGGAGCACATTCAGTTAAACCATAACCTTCTAGCAAACGAACTCCTGTTACTTTTTCCCATAGTTCTGCTACAGGACGTTGCACAGACATGCCGCCACCAAAGCCGAGTTTTAACGCACTAAAATCAAGTTTTTCAAAACCTGGTGTATGTAAAAGTGCATTAAATAAAGTGTTAACGCCTGTGATTGCCGTGAATGGATATTTCCCTATTTCTTTAACAAAACCGGCCATATCGCGAGGATTGGTTATTAACAGGTTAACTCCACCATAGGCCATAAAACATAAGCAATTAGAAGTTAAAGCATAGACATGATAAAGCGGCAAAGCCGTTATCATTATTTCTTTACCCGCTTCAAAAACATGTCTAGTCATTTCATTTGATTGAATAAGATTCGCAACCATATTTCGATGCGTTAACATCACGCCCTTAGCTGGGCCAGTGGTGCCGCCAGTATATTGTAAAAAGGCGAGATCAGTGCCAACAACGTCTACAGGAGTAAAACTAAATTGGTTGCCTTTTGCCATCGCTTTATTAAACTTAACCGCGTTCGGTAAATTATAAGCAGGCACTTGTTTTTTTACATGTTTAAGTACGGCATTGATTAAAGTGCCTTTGATTTTACTTAAACGATCGCCAACCCCTGTGGTAATGACGTGCTGAACATCAGTTTTATCAATAACCGATGCTAAGACATGAGCAAAGTTTTCAAGAATAAGGATCCCTTTGGCGCCTGAGTCTTTTAACTGATGTTCTAACTCGCGAGCGGTATAAAGCGGATTAACATTAACAACTGTTAATCCTGAAATTAACGCGCCAAATAAAGCAACAGGATATTGCAATGTGTTGGGGATCATTATCGCAAATTTATCCCCTTTAACTAAGCCTAAATCTTGTTGTAAGTAAGCGGCGAAATCTGTGGCTTGTTGTGCTAGTTCTTGATAAGTAATACTGGCACCCATATTAATGAACGCCGTATTATCTTGATATAACTTGGTATATTTAAAAAACAAATCTGCCAATGATTTATATTTATCTGCGTCTATTTCAAACTCAACACCTGGCGGATAACTCTTTTCAAGCCAAATTTTTTCCACGATACTTTCCTCTTTGTTATATCAAATTAGGTACTTATTATTTGGAACGTTAGTATTTATGCATAGCGTATGCTGTAGCGTTTAAAGTACTTCAAATAAACCCGCTGCACCTTGGCCACCGCCAATACACATGCTTATAACCACATATTTAACGCCACGACGTTTACCTTCGATTAAGGCATGCATTGTCATTCTTGTACCGCTCATACCATAGGGATGTCCAATTGAAATTGCGCCACCATTAACATTGAGTCGATCTTCTGGAATACCCAGTTTTTCAGCGCAATATAGTACTTGTACCGCAAACGCTTCGTTAATTTCCCATAAACCAATGTCGTCTACGGATAAACCATTTCGTTCAAGCAATTTAGGAATGGCATAAATAGGGCCGATACCCATTTCGTCAGGTTCACAACCTGCCACGGCCATACCACGATAGACACCCAAAGGTTTTAAACCACGCTCTTGTGCAAGACTACGTTCCATTACAACTACCGCTGCTGCCGCATCAGATAACTGCGAAGCATTGCCGCCAGTAATTGTGCCATTTTCTTTTACCGAATTTAAACCTGCTAAGCCTTCTAAAGTAGTGGATGGACGGTTACCTTCATCTTTGGTTAGTGTAACTTCTTCTTTGCTAACCTCTCCTGTTGCTTTGTCCATAACCAGTTTAGTACAAGTTACCGGAACAATTTCATCATCAAATTTTCCCATCGCTTGTGCTGCGGCTGTTCGTTGTTGCGATTTTAAAGCGTAAGCATCTTGTTCTTCACGAGAAATATTATAACGTTCAGCAACAACTTCAGCAGTGTCTAACATGTTCATATATATCGCTGGTCGATAAGCTTTCACACTGGGATCAACAGCGCGATACATATTCATTTTATCGTTTTGCACCAAGCTAATGGAGTCACAGCCACCAGCAACAACTACTTGAGCACCATCACAAACAATATGATTTGCTGCGGTTGCAATAGACATTAAGCCAGATGAACATTGACGATCTATTGTCATACCCGGTACTGAAACAGGTAATTGGGCTGCCATTGCCACTTGGCGACCAAAGTTCATGCTTTGGCTGCCTTGGGTTAACGCCGCACCGATAATACAATCGTCAATTTCATTAGGATCAATCCCCGCCCTTTTAACCGCCGCTTTTACCGCAAAAGCGGCTAAAGTGGGCGATGACAAATCATTAAATGCGCCACGGTATGCTTTACCAATGGGCGTGCGTGCAGCTGATACAATAACGGCTTCTCTCATGATATATCCTAATTTATTTATGTTGTGACTTCATAAAGGCCATAGCCTTCATAACAAATTTTTCACCCTGCTTTGCGCCAGAAGCTAATGTTGCTTGTTTGTTTTGATCTATTAACTCATGCCAATGCTCACGAACTGTTTCTGGGCTTTGTGATGTTTGTGGGATAAAACACCCTTCAGTTTCAAAAATATTGGCACTAGAATAACCGCCAGCACCTGCACATAATATAAAGCGGTTCGGGGCATTTTCATCACATAAGGTAAGCATTCCTGCCGTTACGGCTTCAGGTGCAAACGCTTTTACAATTTCTTCTGGCATTAAATCTTCAGTCATCCGTGTACCGGCAGTTGGCGCAAGCGCATTGATAAAAATATTATTTTTAGCGCCTTCAATAACAAGTGTATTCATCAGACCAAGTACTGCCATTTTCGCTGCACCATAATTAGATTGACCAAAATTTCCATACATACCACTTGATGAAGTGGTCATAACGATACGGCCATAATTTTGCGCTTTCATAATTTCCCATACCGCTTTGGTACAGTTAACCGAGCCCATAACATGAACGTCCATCACTAATTTAAAATCATCTAAAGACATTTTACTAAAGGATTTATCACGTAATATTCCGGCATTGTTGATCAAAATATCAACACGACCCCACTTATCCATGGCTTGTTGCACCATATCTTGCACTTCTTCAAAATTTGCGACATTTGCGCCATGACTGATTGCTTCGCCACCCATTTCTTTAATTAGTTTGACAACTTCTTGAGAAGCTTCACTCGATGCACCACTGCCATCGCGCGCGCCACCTAAATCGTTAACGACAACTTTGGCGCCTCGTTTCGCTAATTCCAATGCATGAGAACGCCCCAAACCATTACCTGCGCCCGTTACAATGGCAACTTTACCTGCAAAACTGATTGTCATGACTTTTCCTTCATTTCAAAAAATATTTAGTTTTTTAACAAAACTGGCTCAATTCAACAAAGATTGAATTTAAGAGCAAAGAATTAGCGCGTAATTTATAAATATAAATGAACACTTTTGATGCTGTTAACAAATTCAATATCAAAGATGTGTACTGCTATTTAACCATTTGTACTGATATCCACTGGGCAACTAACGCGGGTGTATCGCAATTTTCAATTTCTATGGTTACTTCTGTACAAACGCGAAATTGACCGGGCTTTTTTTCTTCAATAGACAGTGTTTTTGCAAGCGCTCTAATTCGGCTATTTACGGTTACGGGTTGTAAAAATCTAACTTTATCAAAACCCGCATTTAGCCCCATATAAAAGCCATCAATAATGATGCTAAAATCTTCGGCAAAATGAGAGAGCATTGATAAGGATAAAAAGCCGTGTGCTATGGTTGAACCAAAAGGTGTTGCTTTCGCTTTTATTTCGTCGACATGAATAAATTGGTGATCGAGGGTACAGTCTGCAAATTGATTAATTTGATCTTGCGTAATTTGATGCCAAGGTGTTGGCTCTGCTTGATAACCAATAAAATTGGCAATATCATTTTTGGTAATTATTGTAGGCATGATTCCCTCTTGTTTTTATTTTTTCAATACCCGCGACCTTTAAAAAACAAATGAAAGGCTGGATTAAATTTCGCGATAAACCATCCTAGTTCGCACAGTAAAATTAAACAAATGAATAGTTTTAATAACCCATTATTTAACTAACGAATAGTTAAAATTATTTATGGGTAAAAAACATACGAGCTAAATAAATGTATTAGATTAAAACCACTCTGGCTTCATTTCAAAACTAGTACTGTCAGTGCTAATTAAAATATTCGACCAAAGCTCAATTTGTGGTAATTCAAAACGATAGAAATACTGAAGTGCTTGCAATTTACCATTGTAAAAATTTTCATCAGCTTGATGCGGTTTATTCACTAACGCAGAGGTTGCGACAATACCTTGTTTTAACCATAGCCATGCAATAATCACATGACCAAAAAGCTCTAAATATTTCACCGAATTCGCTAATGCCAAATCGATATTTTTAGTAGACATTGATCTTAGAACACTGACGGTTGTTAGTTTTAATGTTTCAACAGCGATTTCTAGCTTGCCAACAAATTCATTTAAACTGTCATATTGCTTAGCAATTTCAATGGTTTTGATTATTTCGTTTATCGTCGCGGTGTAACCTTGCATTTTATTCATTGGCACTTTGCGAGTAATTAAATCTAACGATTGAATGCCCGTAGTACCTTCATGAATTGGATTTAAACGATTATCACGATAGAACATCTCAACTGGATGTTCATTAATATAGCCGTGTCCACCCATTACTTGAATAGCATATGAGTTAGCTTTAGGGCCATATTCAGACGGCCATGTTTTAATTATTGGCGTTAAAAAGTCTAATAAAATTTTTGCCTGTTCACGCTGTTCGGATGTCGAGGCTGTATGTTGGTCATCACTTAACTGTGTACCATAAAAAACTAATGATAATGCACCTTCAGCATAGGCCTTTTGCGCTAATAGCATTCTTTTAACATCAGCATGTTCAATAATATTAACCATAGGTGAAAGTGGATCTTTGCAAGACGGTAACCGACCCTGAGGACGATTATTGGCGTAATCAAGCGAGTATTGAAAACCAGCAACTGCAAGCACTGCGCCGCTAGTACCTACCATAATGCGCGCTTCGTTCATCATGTGGAACATGTATTTTAAACCACAATTTTGTTCACCAACTAGGTAACCAATGGAGCCATTTTTTTCGCCAAAACTCAGTGCAGTAGAAGTTTGTGCACGGCCACCCATTTTATGAAATAAGCCCGCGAGTGCAACTTCGTTATCTTGACCAACCGAGCCATCTTCATTCAGTAAAAACTTAGGCACTACAAAAAGTGATATGCCCTTCACTCCTTTTGGCGCATCTTGTAAGCGTGCAAGTACCAAATGGACAATATTTTCGCTTAAGTCGTGATCGCCACCCGAGATAAAAATTTTATTACCGATAATACGATAAGACCCATCTTCGGTTTTAATGGCTTTAGTGGTTAAATCGCCCAAACCAGAACCGCTGCCCGGCTCCGTCATGGCCATAGTGCCCATAAAGCGACCTTCGCGCATTGGTTTAACCCAGGTGTTAATGAGTTCATCGCTACCATGTGCTTGCAATAAATTAGCATTAGCTGTGGTTAACATGTTGTAACCCATGCCAACTCCACCAGCGACTGAAAGATAAGCGCCAGCCGCACTAGCAATAATAGGAGGAAGTTGCATTCCACCTAAATCATAATCAGCAGTAGCAGACCCAATACCGGATTCATTCACTGCTTCAATAGCGGGTTTAAGTTCAGGAATTAAATGTACTTTTGTTCCGTCAAATGTCGGTTGATGCGTATCGAGTTTTTGACGAATAGGAAGAAAGTGTTTTTCAGCAATAGCTTTCGCCGTATCAATAACTTGATTAAACGTCTGCCTGTCATGATCTTGATAACGTTCTCTTTTAATTAGCGCTTCACTGTTAAAAAGCTCATAAAGCATAAATTCCAGGTCTCGTTCATTCATTAAGCTTGCTGACATATTCTCTCTTCTTATTCTTTTATAAATAATGCTAAAAGTTAAATCTAATTATTAAGCCGCAGACACACCGCCATCTATAGCAATGCATTGGCCGGTCATGTAGGTATTTGCGGGAGACAACATCATCAACATCATGGCGACGATTTCTTTGGGTTCACCTAAACGTTTCATTGGCGCCCATTGGCTCATTTGGCCTTGTTTTTCTTCGTCAGCAAAGTTTGTCACCATTGGCGTTAAGGTGAAAAATGGACAAATAGCATTAATACGAATATTGTTACGAGCATATTCCACAGCGCCGGTTTTGGTTAGGCCAATAACGGCATGTTTAGCCATTGAATATGCGCTGCCCCGAGCCGCTCCGCCAAGACCAGCCATTGAACTAACATTTAAAATAGCGCCTTCTCCTTGCTTGAGCATTTGACTAATTTGATGCTTCATTCCAAATTGCACACCTTTTACATTAATCGCAAATTGACTGTCCATAATTGCTTCATCAATACAGTGTAATGGCATAAATTCATGGGCTACGCCTGCATTGTTAACACCAATATCTACTTGGCCAAAATTTTCAATAGCCACATCAACCATTGTTTTACATTCTTCGTTTTTAGAAACGTCACATTTCATTGCGAAAACTTCAGCCCCCGTTGCAGCAATATCATCAGCAACTTTGTGAACACCAGCTTCGTTAATGTCGCCTATCACTAATTTTGCCCCACGTTTGGCTAACTCTTCAGCTAATAATTTTCCAAAACCTTGTGCTGCGCCGGTAATAACGGCAACTTTGCCAGTAAAATCTAATAGTGGATCCATCGTGTAATTCCTCTTCTTTGAATTCTAGTTTTTGTTTTTTTCTTTTTCTTCTGCTATAACTTGTAAGGCCATTTTTGCAAGGGGTTCTACAAACGATCCCACCTTATTCGCATGTTCATTTGAAGCGTTCCCTTGGCTAGCGCGCTTAGCAACACCTTGTGCAATTGCAGCTAAACGAAAGAAGCTAAAAGCAAGATAGAATGTCCAATGAGTTATTTTTTCTAACCCCATACGTTGACAATAAAGCGCAACATATTCTTCTTCCGTTGGAATACCTAATCGATGACGGTCTACGCCTAATAAACCATCAATACTTCCCATTCCTGACGGCATACGCAATTGCATGCATTGATAAGCCAAATCAGCAAAGGGATGTCCTAAGGTAGAAAGCTCCCAATCAAGAATAGCGATAATCTCTGCTTTATCTTTAGCAAACATTAAGTTGTCTAAGCGAAAATCCCCATGAACTAAACAAACACGCCCATCTTCATTGGGTAAATGGCTTTCCAACCATTGACTTAACTCATCCATAGCCTCAATTTTTTGCAATTCTGTAACACGGTATTGTGATGTCCAGCGACCTAATTGTCGTTCAAAGTAGTTGCCCGCTTTGCCATAATCACTTAACCCCACCGCTTCAATATCAACACTGTGTAAAGCAACTAGTGCTTTATTCATCGCATCATACATTTCAGCCCGACGTTCATTGCTTTCGATTTCAGGCAATGAAGCACTCCAATAAACGCAGCCATCACAATATTCCATCAAATAGAACATTGAACCAATGATGCTGAGGTCTTCACACAGGTGAAAAACTTTCGCAACAGGAACATCGCTATTTTCAAGCGCATCAAGTACTTTATATTCTCTGTCAACGGCATGTGCAGATTTTAATAACTTGCCTGGTGGTTGCCGACGTAATACGTAAATTCCTGATTGTGTGGTTACTTTGTACGTGGGATTTGATTGTCCACCGGGAAATTTATCCAGCGTCATTGGCCCTTTAAAGCCTTCAACATGTGTTTCGAGATAAGTGGTTAGCTTTTCAAGATCAATAGATAAAACTTGTGACATTGACTAATACTCTTGAGTTAAAACAGATTGAATTAATTTACTGATAATCAAAATAATAAGAATACAAATAACAATATTAGCTGGTGATTTGTTTTACTAAATCACGCCCCAATTGCATCATATGCACTTGATCTGGCCCATCGGCTAAACGAAGAGTGCGTTGTCCTGCCCAAGCATGGGCTAAGAATGTGTCTTGACTCACACCAACCGCGCCGTGACATTGAATAGCACGGTCGATTACATCAAGAGACATACTTGGCGCAACAATTTTGATCATCGCGATTAAGTCTCTCGCCGCTTTATTGCCTTCAGTATCCATTTTTTGCGCAGCTTTAAGCGTCATCAAACGAGCTTGTTCAATTTGACACGCAGACTTTGCAATATCTTCACGAACCGATTGTTGTTTGATCATCGGGCGTCCAAAAACAATTCGTTCATTAACGCGTTTGCACATTAAATCTAATGCACGTTGCGCGACACCAACTGATCGCATGCAGTGATGAATTCTTCCAGGGCCTAAACGACCTTGGGCAATTTCGAAACCTTTGCCTTCACCAACAATAATATTTTCAACAGGAACGCGAACATTTTCAAAGGTGACTTCTGCGTGCCCTTCTGGCGCATCGTTATAACCGAACACTTGCATCGGACGAACCATAGTAACGCCGGGCGTATTCATCGGTACAAGCACTTGCGATTGTTGAAAATAGCGATTGCTATTTTCAGGATCAGTTTTGCCCATCACGATCATAATTTCACATTGTTTACGGCAAGCGCCACTAATGTAAAATTTGCGCCCATTGATCACATATTCATCGCCGTCTCGTTCAATACGTAGCTCAATATTGGTAGCATCACTTGACGCAACTTCAGGTTCAGTCATCGCAAAAGCAGAACGAATTTTTCCTTCAAGTAATGGTTCTAACCATTGTTTCTTTTGTGCCTCATTTCCATACTTTGCTAATACTTCCATGTTGCCAGTGTCGGGTGCCGCACAGTTAAAAACTTCAGGGCCCCACATTACCTTACCCATAATTTCAGCTAAAGGGGCATATTCTAAATTGGTAAGGCCTGCACTGTATTTACCATAAGCAACAGGTAAAAATAAATTCCATAATCCTTGTGCTTTTGCTTTAGCTTTTAATTCTTCCATTAACGATGGAGTTGACCATGGGTCTTGTGCTACTAGATCATGCATTTCTTCTTCAACAGGAAAAACATGCTCGTCCATAAATGAAGTTACACGGTTTATCAATTCTTTAACCTTGTCGCTGTATTCAAAATCCATCAGTTGATCCTTATTTAGCTTTATTATTGGTTTTATTAACCTTTAACTTAATGACATTAACGATTTTTTGTTAAACGGTTTTATATCTTCAATCGCATTGTCCTTTATTTTGTTCACCCAATCAGGATCAACTAACAAAGCACGACCTACGGCAACCAAATCAAACTCATCATTATTTAATCGTTTAACTAGTTCATCTATTCCCGTTGGATTCGACGTTCCTGATAAATCTGAATTGCCTTCACCAATAAAATCAGAATCTAAACCAACGTTACCAACCGTTATCACTGGCTTGTTGGTTAGTTTTTTTGTCCAACCAGCAAGATTTAAATCAGAACCTTCAAACTCGCTTACCCAAAAACGACGCGTACTAGCATGAAAAATATCAACACCCGCATTACTTAATAAGGTTAAAAAAGTGCCCAATTCTTCAGGGGTTTGGCAAAGTTTTGCGTTGTAATCTTGTTGTTTCCACTGCGAAAACCTGAAAATAATGGTGAACTCTTTACCAACCGCCGCACGAATAGCTTCAACAATTTCAACGCCAAAACGGGTACGATTTTCAAGTGAACCACCATATTTATCATAACGTTGATTTGTACCTTCCCAGAAAAACTGATCGACCAAATAACCATGCGCACCATGTACTTCAATAGCATCAAAACCAATATTTTTAGCATCAAGTGCTGCTTGCGCGAACGAAGCTACTACTTCATCTATATCTGCTTGTGTCATTGCAACACCATTTTCAGCACCCGGTTTAAACAATCCTGAAGGGCTATAAGCCGGTACTGTTTTATCAGGGCCTATCCCTTCTTTTCTGACCGAACCAACATGCCAAAGTTGTGGTGCTATTTTTCCACCCGCAGCATGTACTTCATCAACAACGTGTTTCCATCCCGCAAGTGCTTTTTCGCCATAAATAGCGGGAACACGTTCGTAACCATTTGCCGCTTTATGGGAAATAAAAGTGCCTTCGGTAATAATTAAACCAACATTACCTGCGGCTCTTCGGCGGTAATACTCTGCAACTTCATTATTGGGAATGTAATCAGGTGAAAAAGTACGCGTCATTGGCGCCATTACGGTGCGATTTCTTAAAGTTAAACCGCCTAGTGAAACTGGCTCAAATAATTTATTTGAATTGATATTACTCATATTTGTTCCTAAATTTTTCTTTACATTAAATAGCATTTAAATAGCGTTTTAATATCGCTATTATTTTTATTTGTTTTGAATTTTTGCTAAAAAAAATTACTATTAGCGATTAGCCAATTAAGTATCCACCGTCAACATTAATCGCTGTTCCCGTGGTATAACTTGATGCATCAGAAACTAAATACAGTACCGTACCGGCCATTTCATCAGGCTGTGCAACACGTTTCATTGGTACGTGATGTAACATTTGTTGAAGAATTTTAGGATTATTTACTAAGGTTGATGCAAATTTGGTGTCGGTTCCACCAGGCAATAAAGCATTAACGCGAATATTAAACTGTGCACATTCTTTGGCGAATGTTTTAGTCATTGAAATAACGGCAGCCTTGGTTATTGAATAAATTCCTTGGTAATCGCCAGGAATAACACCATTAATAGAAGCAACATTAACAATAGCGCCGCCACCATTTTTCTTCATTAATTTTGCGCCGATAGAAGACATAAAAAAGTAACCACGGATATTAACATCAACTGTTTTTTGAAATGCGCCTAAATCAGTATCTAATACATGACCAAAATATGGGTTGGCAGCTGCGTTATTGACTAAAATGTCTAGTTTGCCATGCTCTGTTGATATTTGCTCAAAAATGGCTTCTATTTGATCCATTTCACCAATATGACAAGCCATGGCTTGGGCACTGCCACCAGCTTCAACAATACTGTTTACTACGGCTTGGCAGCTTTCGATTTTGCGACTTGAAACAATAACGTGCGCACCATACTGTGCTAAAAGCTTGGCGATACTCTCACCAATACCGCGACTTGCTCCGGTAACCAGTGCAACTTTTCCTGATAAATCAAATAAATTTTTGTTCATGTTTATTCCCCTTTTTTAATTTTTTTGGGTTATCTAAAAGTGACCCAGTCATCACCAGCTTGTTCTAGATGACTATAATTATTTAAATAATCAACGCTTAACATATTTTTAGAAAACAGTAGTTTAGTTACACTAGTATTTCGTGATTGTTGATTAATTTGTAACGCATGTTCATCACTTAATTTTAAAATATGCTGAACGATCACCGAAATAGTACCGCCCGAGGTAAACACCAAAATATCTTTAGATTTTTTAGTGTTATTTGTGCTGCTATTAAGGTTTTGATTATTGATTGATTCTTGCGTGATAACATCATGCAAAGCCCGTATACAGCGCCCTTTAAATTGTGGCCAACTTTCTTTGTATTGGTGGTCTTTATCACCAGATATCCAACGATTTAATGCCTTAGAAAATTCTTTTTGAAAAATTTTATTCGGGTTTTTTAATTGATTAATTTCTTCACTCATTTTGGCGAAATTTTGCCATTTTTTATTGTAATTAATAAGAATATCTACATGGTCAAATTCATTAAAACCAGAATGAATAATCATCGGGGTTTCTTCCCCCTGATAACCTTCAGTAAAGCTTTTTAAAGTTTGGTTATGACGTAATAAATCACCACAATAAAATTTATTGGGTACCGCGTTTGAACGCCAATATTTCCCCAATAGCGCGCCCTGTTTATAACCTTTTTCTGAAAGGTGATCGTAATCAGTACTTCCAAAAGACGCTTGGCCATGTCGAATTAAATAGATTGCCGCCATTTTATTGCTCTTTCATAAATAGAAATATTAAAGACTAAGTAAATATAATGAAATATTCTCATTCCAGCTAAAGATGCAGGATCAAACAAGCATGATTTATTTAGTCTTTCAAAGTTACTTGACTATGCTAATCTCACCCTCTAAATTAAACAAATGAATAGTTCTAATAACTAACTATTTATATCTTTAATAGTATCTATTGATTTTAGCTATTGGTGTTCGGTTTTGGGCGATGCGGTTCTCGGGGGAAAAATGAAAATTGATTTGAATTTATTTGTGGTTTTCGATGCAATTTATTGTGAAGGTAATATTACGAAAGCAGCATCAGTATTAAATTTATCGCAGCCTGCGGTTAGCCATTCTCTGGGAAAGTTACGCACTTATTTTGATGATGCCTTGTTTATTAGACAAGGCAATGAAATGCGACCAACTCCCGTAGCTAAAAATGTAATTGCCGATGTTCGCGAGGCTTTGCACCAATTGCGTGTTTGTTTAGTTCAGTCTCGACAGTTTGAACCGATGACTTCGAGAAAACATTTTATTGTATCCCTACTTGGTTCTTTAGAAGCGACTTATTTACCCTTACTCATGCAAAATATAATGAAGGAGTCTCCCCATATAAAATTACAAAGTAGTCGAAGAGTTCGGCGAAGCGAATTGGAAAATAAATTGGCGAGCGGTGATGTTGATTTGGCGATTGATACGTTAGTACCGGTTGGCGATAATATTATGCATACTCAACTAGAACAAGACCAATTAGTTATTGTTGCTCGTAAAAATCATCCAGCGACATTACAAAGTTTAGATTTAAAAACTTACCTTAGTTTAGAGCATATATTAGTTTCATCTCGCTCTAGCGGCCCCGGCCTTGAAGATTTTGAGTTATCTCGCGTTGGTGTGCATCGTAAAATTGTTTTAAGGTGTCAACATGCATTGGCTGCGTGCAGGATTGTTATCAACAGCGATAAAATACTTACGTTGCCAAAAACGGCGGCAAAAATGTATAGTGAAATGCTCGACATTGATATTTTTCCTATGCCAGTAAAATTACCCCCCCTCGACGTTCATTTGTACTGGCATGTTAATGTCGATAAAGATCCCGCAAATAAGTGGCTTAGAAACAAAATGATCATGGCAGCATCAAACACAGAAATAGTGAGCAAATAGTATAATTAATCAATCATTTTAAAGTAGTTAAATAATGCTAATTACGATAATTTTTCTAGGCACTGCTTTTAAAATTTATCTAGCTTTTCCTAATAATAATAATCGTAATCTTCAGTTGGGTGACTCGCTGAGATGATGTCTATAGTAAATGTGCCTGTTCAAATCTACGTACAGCACCATACGATGAAATGATGACCCAGATAATTTCTAAACCAAAAACAGGCCAATTTTGATCGATCCATAATTGTGGTAATAAAGAAATAGCAGCAAAAATATTCCATAATAAATAATATCTAGGTAACATTTTGGTTGCGCTGAATAATAAATATACAGCTGAAAATACAAAAGCCGAAATCCAGCCTAAAGATGTTAAATCAATTTCTAATTTCAAGGTTGATTGAATTATAAAGTTAATGCAGAAAGCAAAAAACAACCAGTTATACTGCCGAACTGTAAATTTAAAATGTTTTAAATCAATGCCCAACAACAACAATATACTGATAATAGCCCAGAATGAATTAATAACTACTGCTTGCCATGAATTTTGATAAAATGAAATAAAAATCAAACATGTCGCGGCCAGTAAATTCAAAGGGTAATAAACTTTTTTATTCCAGTTGTGGGTAAAAGAAATATAAGAATGACCTACTAAATAAAGAAATGTACCTAACCAACCAATGAATAAAAACATTTATAATAATTCAATATTCATGTTTCGTATAAAAAGTTCTTTCCCTACATGTGGCCCATTTAATAAAACTACTTTACTTAAATCCATCATGTTTTTGTAGATCCTATCATTATGCGATGGTTGAGTAATTTTATCACTCCATTGAATAACTATAACTTTACTACCTTGGGGTAATGCATAATAGTCAATGTTTTTTCCTTTTTTTGCAGTTTGCCCAACGATTAATGGATACCCTTCTGATGTTATTAATCGAGCTACATCAATGGCAACAGGTAAATCTATTTTATCATTTTGAAAACTATTAATGCCAGCTTTGTTCAAAATATGAATAGCTTCATTAAGACCAACTAAAATCTTTTTTCCTTCTTCTGTTTTTGCAACAATCACATGTAAGCTAGAAGTATCTTCAATATTGTTTAACGATTTAACAAGCTCTTTTCTTAATGGAAAATCATGTATCAGGTGGTAATTCATCACACCTTCAGTCATAGGTAATATATTAATAGTATGATTGAATAAGGCGGTTAATGCTTGTTTTTCACTACTGAATTCTATTGCTTTACCAAGCATTTTATCCAAAGTTTGTCCGTAACTGTAACCAGCCACCTTACCTATTTTTTGCTTTTGTTTAAAAGCAAAATGTGCTGATTTAGAACTTAAATATTGACGATTATAATACACTTTACTAGTCACATAAAATACGGGATTTGAGAATAATACTTGAGATTCTCGCTCTGATGTTTTAAAAAAAGGAAAGCCTACTTTTCTTTGCCCTTTGCTCACGTAATAATATGTCGCATCATAAGGCGAGTATTGCCAATTCGTTTTTATATTTTGATATTCAAAAAGCAATTCAAGCCATTTTGCTGCGCTGCCTTTTAATTCATTCTGCTTCAAAATATATGGAGGCCAATTTCCTGTTAAAATAGTTTCTACTTGATCGGCATATGAAACATTAGTAAATATTAGAAATAATAATGTTGTAATTGAACGCTTTAGACGAAAAGTAATATGAAACATGAATAATTACCTAGATTTTATAATTTTGTAAATAAATACCAACAATAAAGTGAGAAAAAATCCCGAGCTAAACATTACGTCAGTATCAATCCCAGCAATAAACTGAAGAATAAACGAACGACTATCGTCGTTAAAGTCCAGAGCTGGTCGTGACATCATTTCTCGACTCAACTCAGTTAAATATAAAGAAAGTTCAAATACAGTAAAAAAGCTCAAAGCAACAAGTAGTAAATCAGTTGTTAATGAACTTTTCTCGCGTTTTTTATTTTCTGTATCTTCAATCTTACTTGAACAAATCACAATCATTCTCTGACCGTTTTTAGTCAATTGTTCAAAATCCCAGCACTCTAAAATTTTTTTAATATATTCACGTTTCGTTCGAGTTAAATATTTCAAATGTTCATGGTAATCAACTTCATGTAAACGAGTAATTACACGACTTTTACTCAATAGATCATGAGTTTGTATATTATTAGGTGAGTTATAAGCACTATCAATTGCATGTTTTAATAACTTGTTACAGCACTCTTGAGCCGAATAGTAATATTGAGCCAGAATCATACTTTCTAATCGTTCATCAATAGGATGAATTAAGTCAACAATTACATAATTTAACCATGTTAATGAACAATCAATTTCACCAGATATAATTTCTTGAGCATCAATAGGTCTATATGTATAGTTTAGCCATTTTGTTATTAATTTCTGTGATACACTTTTTGATAAAGTATTCGCTCTTAATAATAATGTCCTCGATATCCAGAATACATTAGTAGTTTGGGAATTGGTCAATTCAAAATTAAATAAGTCTTGTGAAAGCTCTGTTTTTAATCCTGTAATAGCATTAACAAAGGCCGGATAAAATTGTGATATTTGTTCATTTGTATATTGTTGTACTTCATTTTCAAGTACTTTGACATCATCTTGATAGTTAAATTTTTGTTCAATAACAACAATTGCTATATTGTTTGGAAATACATGAAATAAAACATTTGGAGATAATGTCTCGTCTTGCCAAATAAACAACCGATGTTCCCAACTATCATGTTCAATGGATTCATATTCTTTTTCAATATTATCGCCAGACGTAAAAATTGTTTTATGTTCTTTCAACTGTTTTTTAAAAGATACATATTTTACTGATGAACGATCTACACCTGTTTTTAATTCAATAGGTACATAAATTGGTGAAATAGTAAGAACTGATACCTGTTCAATTTCCATATAAAAATCCAAAAAATATTACGATACTAACAAATCACATAATAACAAAATATAAGGTATATAAACATTTGATTTTGAAGTTTATTAAAACTCTATTTACAATAAAATGTATTAGTGGTGATTTTACCTAATAAAAAATTATCATTAAACTTTTCCTAGTTTTTATAATTGCAACAATTGATACCAAGTAATTTTAATAACAAAATTCAATGATTTCATTCATCAAAGTAAACAATTATTAGCGCAAACGTCAAATATACAATCACGCATATCAGGAATTAGGCTATAACTATTTTGGCTTGAACAATTCCACACAAGCAAAAAACCTCATTTTAATCATGTCGCTGGTTTTCACTTGCAATTAGGGCATGCATTAAAAGCGAAGGGTGATATAGAAAATGCGGTTGCTGCATACCAACAAGCTTATCAAATAAATCCAAGTTTTGGTGATGCCTTTTGGAGTTTAGCTAATACTAAAACTTACCGATTTAGGGATGAAGAAATTGCTCAAATGCTGCACCAACAAGCAATTAAAGATTTACCTTTAATTGATCAAGTTCAATTACATTTTGCTACGGGTAAAGCCTTTGAAGACAGGCAAGAATATAAAAAAGCATTTCAAGCTTACCAACAAGGTAACCAATTACAGCATGAACACAATGGCTTTGACATTACTAAAATAGAGCAACAGGTAGCAGAGCAAATAAAATACTGTACCGCCGAATTATTTAAAAACCGAGGGCATTTAGGACTTAACTCACCTGATCCTATATTTATTGTTGGTTTACCTCGGGCTGGTTCTACTTTACTTGAACAAATATTAGCATCGCATAACCAAGTTGACGGGACTATGGAATTACACAATATTTTAGGTTTGGCATCACGTCTACGCGGCCGTAATACTAAACAAGGTGGTAAAGAAAACTAATACCCTAAAAATTTAAGTGAAATTAATCCTGATTATTTTAAACGTTTTGGTCAACAATTTATTGATGAAACGCGTGTATACCGAGAAGGATCACCCTTATTTATTGACAAAATGCCCAATAATTTTCTTCACATCGGTTTAATTCGATTAATACTACCTAACGCCAAAATTATTGATGCAAGACGATCACCAATGGCTTGTTGCTTTAGCGGCTTTAAGCAGTTATTTGCCGAAGGACAAGATTTTACCTATAGCCTTGATGATATAGGCCGTTATTACCAAGCCTATTTAAAATTAATGGACCACTGGAATTCAGTAATACCTAATTTTATTTTAACGGTAAAACACGAAGATGTGGTTAACGATTTAGAAACACAAGTACGACGAATACTAGATTTTTGTGGCTTAGAATTTGAACAATCATGTGTTGAGTTTCATAAAACCAAACGTAATATTAAAACCCCCAGTTCAGAGCAAGTTCGCCAACCTATATATAAAAGCGCTACTGAACAATGGCGACATTTTGAGCAGTATTTATCACCATTGAAAAAAGCACTAAAGTTAGATTAAGTGTAAATTTCAGGCAGTTTTCGGATTATTTGGTTTTATAAAAATTTAAAAAACTCACTTTATAATAATCCCAATATTATTGTCTAAGACATCAAAGAGCAGGTGTATAATTTTTATAAGTTTCTTATTAGATTTTCTCTGTTGTTCTTACATAATGAGATGATTTATATATTATTTAGTGGCTTGCTTTTTTAATAATTCAACCACTTTATCTCTGTCGGACAATACCATTAACAAGGCTAAGTCTCCTTCTTTAAGTTGCGCTATTATTTTATTAGTGCCATCGCAAGGATCATCGGCAAACATCACTTTGTTTGGTTCCATACCACTGGCAATAGCAGTTTTTGTGATTAATGCTGATATTTCGCCTAATTTTCTGCAGCGTAAATATTCTTTTATTTCCGCAGCGACAATTAGCGCTGGTTTTAGTTTTAACGCCGACTTAGTCATATTAATAATTTCTTGATCACTGCGATCACCCGCATGACTTATCATTATTAATTTGTGCGTTGCTGTCATGTTTTCTGCGGTGCTAACCATCGCTTCCATACTATGCACATTATGGGCAAAATCCATAATCACTTTAGCATTACCAATCTCAAACTGATTTCCGCGGCCAGGATTCTCGTCAACGTTGCTTGAAAAACTCTGCAACGCAGAGGTAATGGCATTATTTGAAACATCCAAACTTTTTGCTAAAGCAATAGCGCCGAGTGCATTTAAAATGTTGTGCTTTGCTGCACCATTAAATGTCATCGGGATATCATTAACCGAAATAATTTTTGATTCATGTCCTAACAGATCGCAATAAATGAGCATTTGCTGACGAACAAAACATATCGCACCACCTTGGCTTTTATGATGCGTTAATATCTGATTATTTTCAGACAATGAAAACCAACAAATAGTAGCGCTTAACGTAGGCGCAAGCGCAACTAAATTAGCATCGTCTGCGTTAAGTACCAATGTGCCCTTTGTTAACGCTTTAGCGACAACCGCTTTAGCCTGAGCAAGTGCGGTTACGCTATTGATACCATATTGACCGAGATGATCTTCGGCAACATTGGTAATTAATGCGGCATCAGCATGATCAATAGGTAATCCTCGGCGTAAAATTCCACCGCGAGCCACTTCTAAAATAGCCACTTGTGCATCTTGGTGGCGTAATAACATTCTTGCACCACTGGGGCCTGAATAATCACCGTGGTCAATAATATTATCGCCAACCCGAATAAAATCAGTAGAAGTTACGCCACAACATTTGCCAGCCGCTTTAAATATTTCAGACATAATTCGAACACTGGTTGATTTGCCATTAGTACCCGTAACCAGAGCCAAAGGGATGTTGTGATATTGCGACCAATTTATGTTGTTAGGATCAGGTAGCGCGTTAATATTCCAGCACTGTACTGTGCTGCCATAGCCTAATGAAAATTCATCATCGTCGACCAAATATGGCGTATTGTTAAACTTTGCCATGGCAATTAAATGCATTAATGATGGATTAACCTCATCCGCAATAATTTGCTTGAGTTGCGCGACTATGGCTTGATATTCCTCGTTATTATTGAAAGAGTAATCTTCATTCTCTTGTTTAGCCATTAGATAATTTTGAGTTAACTGAAAAGCCGCTTCATTAAGTTCACAAGCAGCATAAAGTGCATCAAGTGGTGCACTAATAGCAAGGCTTACACCGTCTTCAAAAACTCGGTAACAGCTTGACTCTGTTTGCCAATCAACATCATTAAAAAGCTGTTGCACGCAGGAAAGCCAGCGCTCAACTACCTGATTTTTATCAACACCGCTGACAAAAACATCGATAATGGCGCCGGGCTTATCCCACAATAAACTCTTACCTGTTAAACGACGGCTATCGTCCAAGATAAGTTTTATTTTTTCTGATTTTAACGTTTTTTCTTTCATTTAATCACTTTCTTCATTTAAATCAGAAACTAATCTTACGCCACGATCGTCTGTCACCATTTTCATCCCTGTTTCTAACACAAAGGTATCAGGCTCATGATTGCTGATCATTGGTACGACTTTTTGCACTGTTTTTTCAAGTATTGCTTCTTCATTTGAATTATCGTTATTAAACTGAATAATTTGTTTCCAACAACGCGTTATTGCATCACCAAAAATTATTAATAAATCATCTTGCTCTGCCAAAGATAATGCTTTATCGATAGCTTCCGCTTCATCAGGGATCATTAAAATAGCTTCTTTGGGCACGCCTTGTTGCATTAAAACATCAGCCATTCGTTTTGGCACTTCGTCATAACCACGGCCACGTCGATTATCGTCAGCTTTACAAATATAAAGATCAAAATGGCCAAATGCTGCTTTGGCGATATTATCAATATCTTGGTCTCGTCGATCCCCGGGCCCTGCAATAACGGCTATACGTTTACCGCGTGTTTCTAGCTTACTAGCAAGCTCGCTCATGTAACGAATTCCATCAGCATTATGCGCATAATCGAGTATTACTCTAAATGGATGTTCATCAAAAACATTCATACGCCCTGGCGCTTGATAAAAGGTAGTATTGAAGGTTCTTAGCCCTTGTTGTATGGTTTCGAGCGGTTTACCTAAACTGAATGCTAGTGCTGCTGCAAACATCGCATTTTGTACGTTATGCGTTGCGGCGCCTTCAAGTGTCGCGGGGATTAAATGTGTCCAAAGTAATGGGATATGTGCGCCATTATCATAAATAGTGATCATTTCACCGTTAATGCCTTTTTCAAGCACTACTGCTCGCCCGCCAGCACGAATATGCTCTCGTACAAGTCCATGACCTGAATTCATGGTGACATAACAAAGATGTTTGGCTTTGGTATGATCTGCCATTTTTAAACATTGTTCATCATCAGCATTAAGCACTACGGTGTCTTTCGCAACTTCCACCACAATACGTTTAATTTCAGCGAGTTGATCAATGGTGTCGATACCTCTCATGCCTAAATGATCTTCTTGTACATTAATACAGGCGGCAACATCACTTTCAAAATAACCTAAACCCGATCGCGCAATACCGCCGCGCGCCGTTTCTAAAACAGCAAAATCAACCGAAGGGTCGCGTAACACTATTTGTGATGATACAGGGCCGGTCATATCGCCTTTAACAGATAATTGACCATCAACGTATATACCATCGGTTGTTGTCATACCAACAACGTGCCCTGCTGTTTTTAAAAGATGTGACAGCATTCGTGAAGTGGTTGTTTTACCATTGGTGCCAGTTATACCTGCAATAGGAATGCGAGTGGGCGAACCTACAGGAAACAACATATCAATAACTTTACCAGCAACATCACGAGATTTACCTTCACTTGGTGCAACGTGCATTCTAAACCCCGGTGCCGCGTTTACTTCAACAATTCCGCCGCCGATATCTTTATAAGATTGGGTAATATCAGCGGTAAGAAAATCAACGCCACCAATGTCTAAACCAACCGCTTTAATAGCGCGCTCTGCCATTACTTTGTTGTCGGGATGAACAACATCGGTCATATCAATTGCTGTGCCGCCCGTTGATAAATTAGCAGTAGAACGTAAATAAAATATTTCACCTTTTTCAATAACTGAATCCGCCGTGTAGCCAGCTTCTTCAATTAAACGTGTTGCTTGAGTGTCTAATTCTAATTGGGTAAGCACTTTTTCGTGACCAACACCACGGCGCGGATCTTCATTAACTTGATCAATAAGCTCGCTAATCGATAATTTTCCGTCACCAATTACATGACCGGGAACCCGTTTAGCAACGGCGACTAAATCGCCATTAACCACTAACATGCGATGATCAAGACCCGTTAAAAAGGATTCAACTAACACAGTGCGACCCGTTCCATGTTCTTTGGCAAAAGCAAAGGCGGTTATTATTTGCTCTTCTGTTGAAAGATCAATTGAAACCCCCCGACCATGATTGGCATTTAACGGCTTTAACACTACCGGATAACCAATACTTTTAGCGGCTCTTATAGCTTCTTTTTCCGAATAAACCATGCGTTGTTGCGGAACAGGTAAACCTAAATCGTTTAATAAATTGTGGGTATCTTCTTTGTCACACGATATTTCTACCGCTATGTGTTTGGTTTGACTGGTAATAGTGGCTTGAATGCGTTGTTGATATTTTCCATGACCAAATTGCACTAAACTGTATTTATTGAGGCGCAACCATGGGATATTTCGTTCTTCTGCCGCATTCACCAACGATTGAGTACTAGGGCCGAATTCTTTTCGTTGAGCAAAACGAATAAAGCTTGATAATTCTTCCTCAAAATCGAAATCGTCAGATAACTTTGTCTGTACTTGATCTTGAATTTCTTTAGGCATTAATGAAATAAGTAAGTTTCTTGCCAAACTTGCTGCTTCAAGACCTACATCACGTTGTTTATATTCAAACACCATGTTGTATTGCCCTACTTCACCATTACCACGGGTTCGACCAAAAGTAACTTCGGTGCCAGCTAAACATTGTAATTCAAGGGTAACATGTTCCCACATATGGGCTATCCATGTACCTTCATTTTCTTTTAAACGCTTAATAAAACCGCCCGCTTCACCATAAGAACAGCCATGTTCTTGCAAGCTGGGTAATGCGTTAATCAACCCATTAATAAAATCGTTACCCAATTTAACCGACGGGTAGTTTTCTAAAATACCTACATCAGTAATATGACGAATAACAGGAAAATGAGCGTAGACATTAGGTCCAACGTAAACGTTACTTGATACTATTTTCATAATTCGTCCTTTGATATTTGATCTTCAATGATTGGCATCTTCTGCTGCTAATTATTAAATGAAATGGTTGTGAAACCTTAGCCGTAATAAATGAATTTATCCGTCATATTTCAATTGAGATTAATCTATGTAGAAATATAATTTTGATATAAAAAAGATAACATGCATAAATTAATTAGCAACAAAAATAAGTGCTATTTTCGCGGTGTAGGTAGATACAAATCAAGGGTGTATAAAAAACAAACATTATGACAATATTTATTATTTTCAATTAATAAGGGGGAATTGGAAGAGATAAATAAAAATTTGAATATTTAACCTAAACATCATGAGTAGATGTTTAGGTTAATGATTAATTAATACGTTAGGTTAATTGGGTGAAGCAACACGGGTGTTTAAATTATATTTTGCCCCATTGCTTAACATATGTAATTTCAAACCAATTAAGGTAATGGCGTCACCTGTACGAGCTTCAGCCATTGAACTATGCTGTAAATCTGAAGGGTCAATTACCGTAATACTACCATGACCAACCACTTCAACTTCTCCGTCTGGGCCTATAAACGCAGCTGTATTTTCGCAAATACCAAGGCCAGAGGCAAAAGGATTATAAGATATTGCCGATAACAAACGTCCTAAACGATTACGTTGGCTAAAATGCTGATCTACCAATACTTTATTCAATAAACCTAATCCTGGTGCAAACGTTACCCCTTGCTCATTAGGTAATCCACCTGTTGCACCACCTGCAATCATGTGCTCAGGCATAATAGCCGCGCCAGCCGATGTACCAGCAACATGAACACCTGCGGCGTTTAACCTGCGGATACTTTGCGCTATAGGTGTGCCACCCAGTATGGTTGATAATCTCAATTGGTTACCACCAGTAATAAAAATACCGCTAGCTTTTTCGAGTATTTTTAGATGTTCTTCTGTCTGGGCATCTTCTCTATTATTGATATCTAAAGAGATCGCACTTTTAGCGCCTAAATCGAGAAAAATCGTTTCATAATTAGAGCCTGTATCTTCACGTTGTGAAGCCGTAGGAATAATCACAATGTTAGCTTTATCGGCACCACACAATTCGGTAAAACGTTGTAAAATAATAGGATCATCTATTCGTTCTTCTGCTCCACCAATTGGAATAACAAAACCACGTTGCTCACCATCAGCTGTTTTTGCTGCGCACATAACTACCTCTATTCAAATGTTCCACTAATTACTAACTGATTATTACGTTTATGCCAAACGCCTTTTGCCATCACATCAGTAATTTCAAATTTTTCATTAAGCACCAATAAATCAGCATCGAAATTTGGTGCAATATTTCCTTTTGCATGTAAACGCAAAAGCGTGGCAACATTGCTTGTAAACAGTGGTAACACGGTTTCAAGTGCTATCCCTTTTTTCAATGTTGCTTGTAGTGTTTCTAATAATGTACTCGAACGGCCAAAATCCATATGTAAAAGCTCACCTTTTTTATCAAAACAAGGTAAACAACCACCGCCATCAGAACTCACCGTAATTCGTTCTAAAGCTACCCCTTGATTAACCAAGGTTTCAATGGCATCGAATGCTTCTAAACCTGGATCGGCTGTTCCTTCAGGAAACGCGGTGATATCAATATAACAGCCTTGCGTTAATAACTTGCAACTGTCTTCAAATAAATCTGGATTACGATTAACATGCGTTGGATTAAATACCCGTGCTGGAATTTCAGTTTCTTTTATGGCACGTTCTAACAACGCCAATTTGCGTTCACCATCACCTAAATGAAAATGAATAATACCTGCTTTACCCGTAAGTAAACCAGCAACATGCGTTTCACTAGCGAGTTTCAATACTTCTTCATAAGTGGGCTGGCTTGAACGATGGTCGCTAATTGCAAATTCACCAATACCAATAACGGGCTCTAAAAAGGTAATATCTGATTTAGCAGTTCCCGTAAGCGTGGTTAATGGATAATGATATCCTCCTGTCCAACAGAACGCAGACATCCCCTCTTCACGCAAACCGTAAACTCGGCTAATTAAGTTAGCAATACTTCGGGTGGTGTCATCGGTGCCTAACAACCCAACAACCGTGGTAACACCAGCATTAGTAAAGCTTGATAAAGCAACCGGCGGCACTTGTGTTGAAAAACCTGCTTCACCGCCACCGCCAGTTATATGAGCATGACTATCGATAAAACCGGGGATTAGATATGCACCATTAAAATCTATAACATTAACTTGCCAGTTTGAAGGGATATTTTGTGAGTTATGAGCTGATGGATTAAAAATTTTAACAATTTTGCCCGCAGCAACTAATACATCTTTTATTCCCTGACTTTGAGGAGAATAAAGATTAACGTTTGTTAATAATGAAATCATAGCGTTATAAATAAGGTAGCTTATTTAAAATAAGTAATAATCAGAGTGACATATATTATATCACAATCACCTTTTTACCTCATATCACTTTTTCAGTAAGCAAAAAAGTCACGAGCATTACTAAATAATATGGAAGTTATAAAAGGCAAATTGGGGTTGTTGTAGGAAGAATGGCGGGACGGAGGCAGTCGAAATACCACATTAACATACTGAAAAATATACAATTCATGCACTATAAAAAACACTGGTGTTACATCAAGTGTTACTACAAGCAATAATCATCAAAATAAAATAAAACTATATATTTCAATATGTTAAATCAAAAAGTACTCCTCCTCATTGGCAGTCGAACAATAATTACCGCCTCAAAATAAAACCTTACTTTTCAATTAGTTAAACATCAAAGGTACGATGCGTCATAGGGAGTCGAACTCAGCTATATAAATTACTAAATATTTACTATTACTATTGTAACGACCCTTATGAAAAATACAATTCTAACATCACAATATCTTTTTTGCTTATGAGATCTTTATACTTTGATTGAATACGACTATACTGTAATTTTATACAGTATAGGTGCGTTATGAAAGTTATCCCAATATTTGCAGAAGCTGGCATCAGTGGTTTTGAATCACCTGCTGCTGAGTACAAAGAACTAGGTTTATCACTTGATCAATTATTGATCAGACACCCTAATGCAACCTTTATCGGCCAAGCAAATGGGGATTCGATGGAAGGGGTTGGAATATTTAATGGTGACTTATTAATTGTAGATCGTTCATTAACGGCAAAAAATGGCGACATTATTGTCGCCAATTACAATGGTTGTTTCGTTTGTAAATTGATTGATAAAACTCAAGCGCTTTTGTTATCAGCTTCAAGTAAACATCCTCCTGTTCATATTAAACCTGAAGACGAGTTTCAATTAGAGGGTATTGTCACCCGATCAATTAGGTTACATCAAAAATCCCCTGAAATAACCTTATGTACGCATTAGTTGATGCGGTATCTTTCTATGCCAGTGCAGAGAAGGTATTCGACCCATCTATACGTAATAAACCTGTTGTAGTATTAACCAATAATGATGGTTGTATTTGCGCTGTATGCCCTATTGCAAGGCGTTTAGGTATTCCCAAGTTCAAACCTTACTTTCAAATTAAAAGCTTCTTAGAACGGCACAATGTCGTTGTACGGTCATCTAATTACGAGCTATATGCCAACTTAAGTGAACGGATGATGAATGTCATTTCACGCTACTGCGATGATCAATATGTATATTCAATTGATGAATCATTTTTAGAATTTAAGCATTACGATAATTTAATTGATGACTGGCATAAATACGGACATGAAATCCGTAGGGCTATTTGGAAGGAAACGCGTTTACCTGTTGGAGTAGGTTTTGGTACAACCCCTACCCTCGCAAAAGCAGCGAATCATGCAGCGAAGAAGTTAAGTGGTTTTAATGGTGTTGCGGTAATTAACGATAATATCGCCGCTTTACCTATACTCAAGCGTATGAGCGTTACTGATGTTTGGGGAATTGGAAATAGGCTAGGTAAGAAGCTTAACTTACTAGGCATTGATACCGCTGCGCAATTAGCACAGCAATCAGCTAGAAATATGAAAAGGCAATTTAGTGTTGTCGTTGAACGTACCGTTAATGAACTTAACGGTATAGCTTGTTTATCATGGGATGAAGTAAAGGCTCCTAAGCAAGAAATATTCTCAACATGTAGCTTTGGACAGAGAATTACTGATTATAACTTACTGATGTTTGCGCTAGTGACACATGGATCTATTGTTGGCAAAAAATTACGCCATCAACATTCATTAGTTAAACGTTTACTTATTTTTGCTTCAAGCTCTCCACATGACTCTCTACATGGCAACCAGTATTATAAAAAATCAATCGTGTATGAATTTCCTTTAGCAACAGATAGTAGCAGTAAAATAGCTTCCGCTATCAGCATTGTTTTAAAAGAAATATTTCAACATGGCATATATTTTTATCGGTGTGGCGTGGGTGCGATCAGCCTCGAAAGCCAACGATACCAGCAACCTGATTTATTCGCGCCATCACAACCTAGCCCATTAATCATGAATTGTTTTGATAAAATAAATCAACGTTATGGTCAAGGAACGATGACATTAGCTAGCGAAGGTAAAGATGAAAAGTGGCAAATGAGAAGAAACTTTTTATCACCACAATATACAAGTAGCTGGCGTGATATACCAAAGATTAACTGTTAATCTAAACACACATCACTCAGCTACTTTATTATCGACATTACCCATTGATTAAGAGTGCTTACTATCTATATCTCTTTTTCGATAAAAGTTACATCTTGAACAATAATTACATTAGGTGGCAAATCCACACGGGCAGGATTGTCAATATTCATTCCTGATGCGCCAATCGATATTTCTACTGACCACATAAAAGTCCCAAAATCTGTATTCGCCGAAAAATTAATAACAGATTGTTGTTCATCCCCTTTAAAAGAAGGATCAGATACACTTTGCGTACTCCCTTCTATTATTGCGCTAGATTGAATTTCTATTTGTTCATCTGAGCCAAGTTGGCTAATAATTAAAGTTCCGTCAGGTACTACTTGATAAGCCATGTATATCTCCTTTTAGTATGTATTAAAGAGATATGGGGACAGTTATCTATAGTTCAATATTCATTTTTATAAATAACGTTCCTAAAAATTGGCGTAACAAAATAATTAATTTAATACCATCAAAAAAAGGTTGTTTTATACAAAAAGTAATAATATAAAACTACCAAGCCAAACAGAAAAATATGACATATTTTGTTTAAGGTATTTTGCTCTTTGGTATAGATAAACAGGTATAAACCATGTCATACCTTTAAATTTATCGGTATCACAGCCTGATTTTGAAAGAATTTGTTCATCGTAATATGCTAACCCTATATTTAAGAGTAGAGTGACGTAAAAATAATGAGAATTATTTAATGCCTGTTCAGCAAGTCGATCATTTCGATTAAAAGCCAAAGCCATCATCACTTCCAAGAAATAGCCAATAATAGGAGCAAAAGATAAAACCCAAACAACAGTATTGTTTATATGTTGTCCTTGTAGAGGCGGCGGTGAAACCTCTTCAAGATGTTCTCTTAATTCTGTATTTTCAAGCTTAATCCATTCAGGCAATCCTTTTTTCCAGACAACAGAGCCGTAGGACAAGTTACCCGACTGTATCAATTTAATTAATTCGTCGTGTTTTATCCCCCCTTTGCGCTCACCACTTTCTTCATAAAACCAAACATCTTCGTTACTTGGTACAGTATTATCCATTTTTCAACTCCTTTTGATTATTGTTGCTCTTCTGCTAATTTATTCATGCTGAAATTAATATAATATACGGTGAATAAAATCGTATATAAGGTGTTTAACTTAAGAGGCATGTCATGCTCTGACAATAAGTATTTTTCTATTGCCGTCTTGGCTTTAAACGACCAACTAATGTACATTGCCCATGACACAATAGACATTACCCCAGAAACCATCACTAACGATTGAACCCCTTGAGTTTTTAACACATAGCTAAGACCAACAGATGCAGCTAATATAATGATAAACAAATCATCTGCTATCTTTTGATTGGTTATTTTTTCTATCCCTTTGCCATACCTAAACATCCACATAAGTGGGTAAACCCCACCAGTAATGATTGATAACAGCACAAAATTAAGCGTTTTAGTTTTTGAAACATTTTCTAATTCTGTGATTTTTTTCATTATTTTGTCCTTTAATATTTAATACTAGAAAAGTATCAATATACATTGTCGCGAAAATCGAGACAAGCTGTTTTGTCTGTATATTCTCGACATGAAAAAACAAATTTATACAAAAACCAATGAAGCTTTTGTCTGCTGGCTTAAACAACAGCGTGAAAGTAAGGGATTAACGTTAAGGCAAGTTAGTGAAATTATTGGTAGGCACCATTCTATAATTGGTAATATTGAAACCCAAGTTAGGCGTATGGATGTAGCTGAATTTTATGAGTATTGTGAATTACTAGAATTAAACCCTCATGATTGTTTTGATTTTATAGCATCGAATAAAATCGACAAATTTAAATAAATTAATTATTGATTTCATAAAGATGGATTCTACTCAAAATTAGCATAGTAATTGATATTAGCAGCATCAACAGGTGAAACGGCTCTCTTTTGTTCAATAGAATAAGTTTCTAATTTCATATTCCCCCTTTTACTAATCAGCAAAACTTCAAGCTCTTGCCCACCCTATAATCTCACCAAACAATCAGGGGTTATCGCAGATATATTCTGTTTCAAGGCTGTTTGAATATCTCGTCTTTCTTGTAATCCTTCAGCAGCGAATGTAGTTTTTACTAATTCCGATAAGTTGCCATTATTAATCTTGAATAAACTCATTTAAATACACCTATAAAACCATTCGCTAAAATGAAAAACCACGCTCCAACCTGATAATTTACGAAGTTACTATTATTGGGTTCTTTTTTAAAAACATTAATTGTTTTTCACCTTGATATTTAGGATTCCACTCAACATCTTGATCATCCCCTTCATAATGGTATTCAGTAGTCGAAAAAACTATTTGAACATCATTATCACTGCACAATTTCTTTAATGATTTAATATATCGATTTAAATCATCATTATGTATTTCATGTTGCTTAGGAGTGTCTAAGATTAAAAACTTGAAAGAAAAGCATTTATGTTCAGCCATAAGTTCTAATAGAGCTGCATGATAAGCCAGTACAGCTCTTGTTCTAGTACTACCTTTCAATTGTGAAATAGTTTCACTACCTAAGTACGGAGTAAAGTCATCTTTGAATGTAATATTCCGGCTTATGTTATTAGTATTCAATTCTTCCAGCCAATTTAAGAAATACTGTCGTAAATCAGCTTTCAACTTCAACAATCCTGGTATTGAGTTTCTCTCATTAGAAAAAGATTGGTGTTTTTCTAATGCCTTATTTCGTTCAGATATAATCTTAAAATGTTTATTTTCTAAAATTTCAACTTTCTCAATATCACTCCTCTGGCTTTGAAGTTCAAATATTTGATTCTTTAGTTCAGAAATAGCATCAACAAGTGCTGATATTTCACTTTTTTCTAAAGACTTATTTCTCTCTTCAACGATTGATTGAATTAAGTTATCTATGCTTGTCTTCTGCTGTTGAATTTGTTCAATCTTAATTTTGTCAATTTCAGTATTCCTCTCAAGATCTTTAATTTGATCTTTTAAGTACAATAAATTTTTACTATATGCATCCGAACTTGATGAGAAAAGCTGACAATTACTTGAACCACATATTTCTTCAAAAGATAAAAATACTCGGCGTGCTTCTTCATTAAGGTTAAGTGTTTCAATTTCAGTATTTATTTCATGAACTATTTGAGAAATACCATTGGTTCTTTTGTTTATTTCTGATATTTCTAAAACGAGATCCCTTATGGCAGATCTATGTTTAGAGATTAAGCGATCTAATACACTTATTGAATCATCATGGTTAGCCCCTGAACTTTTTAATTGCTCTATTTCACTTTCAAATTCAGATATTTCCTGTGTTAATTCAACTGAAGTTTTTTTAATTAGCGCCGCATCTTGTTTAGCAATCTCTACACCACGTGCGTGTATCCCTACTTGTTTATCTAAGTAATCCAGCCGCTCTTTTGCCTTGATTTTTTCTTTCTTCTGATCAAATGAATTTTTAATAGGCAGATCAAAAACCATTCTCATCATTTCTGAGAATTGGTCTTTAATAAAATTCCTCGGAGGGCTATAAAACTTATTGTAACCATCGTCTTGGTCTAAGTAATATATTGGCAACATTGAGGAAAGATAAGGATTAGTACGTTTATTATCGTTAGTTACCAAATTATCTACTTTTAACCCTAACCACTCGAATAAATAAGTTGAATATTCCTTTTCATCAAAAAACCTCTGTTTTTCACCATCTGGTTCTGTTACTTCAATATCGACGCTTTTACTATAAATTCTTTTTATTATTAAATGACCTTTAGCAGTATCAACCTCTAAAATGACATTACTACAGCGGTCATAAATATCATTCCTAAATATACTAGGATAGCCTAAACAATAAGCTATTGACTGAACTATAGGCGTTTTCCCACAACCGTTAGCACCAAATAACTGAGTAATATTATTACCAAACTTGAGTAAATCTGATTGCCACCCTGATAAGCCGCTGGGAAAAATTTGTATACTTATAAGTTTCATTCTAACTCCATGTCTAGTTGCTTAGAAACACATAAGTTTCTGTATGCCGTTGATATCTCGGCTAAGTTATATGCCAGCGTATCTTCCTGATCCAAAGCTCTATTTATGACTCTTTTTCCAAGTTCGGTTATCTTTATCTTTCCTTTATTATTAGGGATTTCAATTAGCAATGAGTGCTCTAAGAAACTTATTGCTTTAACAGTGCGAACTCTTAAATTGGAAGACCATCCAACATGTTGTGCAGAGCCTTTAAAGCCAGACATACTTGCCTCGATACTTTCACCCACTAATTGCCCTATTTCAGATACGCGAGGTTTTCGTCTATCTTTAGCCATTAATAGAATAATAAGGCTAATTAAAGGAAGTTGAAATAATGCTTCGTTATTCAAAAAATGTGATTTGTTAGCTTCATGATTATCAAAATGAATCTCTGCACCAGATTCTGAAATACTTTCGAAAAACTTATCAAAATTCATGACTTCCCCTTAACTAGTTCAGCAAAAAAACCACCAAGAACCAGCTCAGCATTTAAATCATATATTTGATCTTCAGCTGTCAGTTCTCGCACTAGTTCTTTAATTGGCTTGTTGAGTTTTGCAAGGTTAATTGAGTTTCCACCTTGAGTTGAATCATTAAGTAATTGCTTAATTTGGCTGGTTATACTCTGTAATTCAAATTCTAGAATTACATGGCGATTTTTACGAAGCCATAAATCCCAATTAGTTTTACACCTTGAACAATATTCAACTTCTTCTGAGCCAGCGCCTGCAGCCGTTAAAGTTCTTTGAATTATTGATGCACTTTTGATTGCTTTACTATCACCACCTTTGAGTAAGTTATCGTATGCATCTTTTGAAATACTTAAAATTGAAAGTAAATCATCTATAGAGATACCTGCAAACTCCTCAATTGATTCACTAGTCAGTTCAGAAATAACACCACTAGATTTACGCTCAACAAGTTCTAACAACTTCATCAATATTTCTTTTGATTCTGTATGCTCAAGATCAACTTCACTAAACTTATAAATTTTATCCCGTGCCAATGGTTCAAAGTTATCATCACCATTTTTTAAGTATTGAACATCTGTTTCAAATTTTAGTTTTGATAATCTTTTTTTAATTTCATCCTGCGATATTTCAGTTACAATTTCATCTGGAAAACAGCTATTAAATCTGCCTATTAGTACTTCTGAGAATTTATTTTGAAATTCACCATCTTCTATATCTTTGAATAGAATTTCGACATCATTTGCATTATGAATGTTTGTCTGGAATACAACGGAATTGCAGTACTGATCAAAAACTACAGTGTGGAGTAGTAACTTCCCTATAAAACTGCCTTTAATTTTATCGGTACTTTGTTTCTTTTGATCTTTAAGCGTTGACTTCAAACCGAATAGTTCATTTAAAGTCCAATTATGATTTTCTTTACCCATAGTTTTTACTTGGTAAAACACATAACTATAACCACTAGTATTCTTTTTACGTACAACAAAGTCATCATGTAAGTCACAATAAACTCTATCAATATCTTCACCTTCTAATATTGACAATGACGCCATAGCAGCTGATCGAACTTGTGCTCTATATCTACTAAATGAATCTCTGCCGCTTTGTTCTCTGGGCTTTTTAGTTTCTAACATCCTGTAACCTTATTTATATCGCTTTATTCTTTTTAAAATTCTCAGCTTGTTCAAATATTTCTTTATACACTTCGTCACGACTAACCGGTGGATAGCCATGTTTGGCGAGCAGCATGATTAAATCTACTTTAAGCTCTGCTTTTATATCGTCTCTCTGGCTCCAATCGGTATATTTAGCTTTGTCATCTACCACTGTTTTTACTGATTTTGCTAGCGCTATTAATTTGTCTTCTGGGTAACTAAAATCGTATTTTATCGCCAACGATTTTAAAATATCGTAAAACGCTTTCTCTTCAAAGTTAATGCCTAATTCTTCAAACGAACCCATTTCAGTTTTTAATTCACTAAACAGGTTAATAATTTCATCAGAAAAATCTTCTAAAACACTACTCACTAAAATGTCGTCTTCTTTACGTTCATTGTATTTGTCTACCAATGATTTAAAGCGTTTAGAAAAATCAAATCCTTGGGTTTTATTAACCTTTTTAAACTCGTCTATCGCTTTTGCCAACATTTGCTGTAACAGCTGAATTTTAGTATTAGGTAGTTTTATTTTGTCAATTTTAGCAAGGTAGTCATCATCAAAAATATCAATTTCACCATCGCCGCCTAGCTTAAATATTTCCTCGACACCGTCACTTTTTAATGCCTCGGCGATCATCGCTCGCACCTTAGCATTCATCTGAGCACTGTCGGGGGCGTTACCTTTTGTTAATTTGTACACAATAGCGCGAACGGCTAAATAAAAATGCAGGGTATCGCGTTGCTGTTGGTTTAATTGTTCACTGCCACAACACACGTCATACGCGGCTTTTAAACGCTTAACTAACGCCATAAACCGCTTTTCTAATTTACTGGTTTGTAAAACGTATTCGGCGGCATTGTTCAGGCAATTTAATTGCGCTAACGCTTCATGGCTAAAATAGGGGGTTGCATCAAAACGATAAAAGAGTTTTGCCAGTAAATCTAAATGATTTTTAACTACCACCACCGATAAGGCAATATCTTCAAAATTGGTTTCATCGGTTTTCGAATAGTGTGCTAACGCTTTATTCATTTGCGATTTAATACCAATATAATCAACAACCAAACCTTTATCTTTACCTTCAAATTTACGATTAACCCGTGAAATAGTTTGAATAAGATTATGTTTTTGTATCGGTTTATCAATGTAAATGGTATCAAGAAACGGTACATCAAAACCCGTTAGCCACATATCAACCACTATGGCGATTTTAAAATTTGATTTGCCATTTTTAAATTGGCGATCAAGCTCTTTTCTATAGTCTTTGCTGCCGAGTAAATCCCATAACGGTTTGGGATCATCTTTACCACGACTCATTACCATTTTTACCAGTTCACTGGGTTTAATTTTCTTTTGCTCTTGGTCGGTTAACGTAATTCCTTGTTGGCAAGTTAACACCTCAAACCACTGGGGTTTTAGCGCTTTTAGTTGTTGATAAAATTTATAGGCAATTTCTCGCGAACTACTGACAAACATCGCTTTACCACATACGCTAGTGCCTTCATCAATACGCGTATCGTAGTGTTGCACAAAATCTTTAGCGAGGGTGGTAATGCGGTCGTCATCCCCCAAAATTACGCCCATATTGGTTGATGCTTTTTTACTTTCTTCTATTTGATATTCATTACTGCCTTCGTCGGCACATTGTTGATAATAAGCTTCTATTTCTTCCAATTTAGCATTGTTTAAAATAACTTTAGCGGCACGGCCTTCGTAAACAATGCGCACGGTTATTTCATCTTTTACCGATTCAGTCATGGTGTAGCTGTCAATAACCTGACCAAATACATCTAAAGTGGTATCAATAGGGGTTCCCGTAAAACCAACATACGTGGCATTGGGCAGTGAGTCATGTAAATATTTAGCAAAGCCATAAGTGCGTTTTACGCCAAACTGCGAAACACTTACCTTTTGATCTAAATTAATTTGGCTACGATGGGCTTCATCTGAAATACAAATAATATTATTACGATCGGATAACAGGCTAATATCTTCGTTAAATTTATGAATAGTGGTTAAAAACACGCCACCGCTATTACGCCCTTTTAGCAATGCGCGTAAATGATCACGGCTATCGACAGTAACCACACTTTGATCGCCAATATAGGTTTTTGCATTAGTAAATTGCTGCGCTAGTTGATCGTCTAAATCCGTTCTATCGGTGATCAAAACAATGGTCGGGCTTTCAAATTCAACACTCTTCATTAACAAGCGTACTAAAAACTGCATGGTAAAACTTTTACCACACCCCGTAGCACCAAAGTACGTCCCTCCTTTACCATCGCCTACCGAGCCATCGGTGTGAATAACGCCTTTACGGTGCGCTTTAATATTGTGGTAAAGCTTAGTTGCCGCGTAATACTGCGGATAGCGACAAACAATTTTAATTTCTTGATTTGATCTATCAGGAAAATAAACAAAATCACGAATAACTGCCAACAAACGTGATTTATTAAATAGCCCTTGTAACATAGTGTGCAACGAATTTATGCCGTCTTTTTCTATCGACTCATCACCAGTTACTTTACGCCAAGCATAATAAAATTCATAAGGTGAAAATAATCCCCCCATTTTATTATTTACACCATCACTGATCACACATAACGCGTTAAATACAAACAACTGTGGAATAGCACGTCGATAACGGGTAGTGAGTTGTTTATAAGCATCATGAAGTGTGGCCTCTTCTCGAATGGCACTTTTAAACTCAAACACCACTAAGGGCAAGCCGTTAATATATAAAATGCCATCAGGAATTCGCTTTTCGCCATCAGCATTTACACTAGCCACGCTTGCTATTTCAAGCTGAGTGACCATTTTGTAAATGTTATTGTCTTGACTCTGCTCTTGAAAATGAGCATGACTATTTTGTTGATTCAAATCATCGGTTTGCTTAGCTGCCGTAGCTAAATGATCGCTAACGGCATAATTTGGCGGTATTTCCGCCACTTTACCTAAGATTGAAGTACTAGTGCTGGATCTCGTGCTTGATCTCGTCTTTGCTCTAGTAGTAGTTCTCGTACTAGATAATGCTTGCGTACTAGCAACACTGCGATAGTCTAGCAATTGAATGTATAAATCTTTTTGTGAAGCAGCCTCGGCTGCAAATTTCGCCTCACGTTTAAATAAAAAACCATCACTTAACCACCGACAAAAGGTTTTATTACTCTCGTATAAATCGCTTGCCGATAACTGTTCTAGCTGTCGAACAATTGAATTTATTTCATCAAGGGTAATTTCATCATCAGCATATTGAGTGGCTAAATAGCGGCGTAAATCATCTTTTATTAATACTTCGCTAAGATCGCGCACTGAGCCATCTGCATTTTTTATATCCGCGCCAGCCACATAAGGAAAACCTTGTGCGGCAAGTAATTCAATAATCGCCGCTTCTAATTGCGCTTCCGTAAATTTCATCAACAGTCTGCTTCCTTTAGTTGTTGTTGGCTAATCCGGTTAATCGATATTGTTGTGAACGACTTCGAGGTTTATCTGGAATGGTCATTTCAATTAAACCTTGTACTAAGGCAGGTTTAATATAGCGTAAATTAAACGACTTTCGATCAGACAAGCTAAGTAAGCTTTGTAATGCTTCGCGGCTAAACACGCTAACGCCCTGCTCGTTAAATTGACCTTGCATGGCTAAAACCAAACGATTAACTTGAGGGCTAACTTGATGGTCGTCTTGAGGGCTAACCTGATGCGCAATAAGTAAACCGTGTAACGATTGTTCAATCATTAACAACATAAAACTTATAAAAGGTGCACAATCAACCGCGACAGTACTATCAGATAAAGCTTTATAATACTGTTTTTGATGTTTATAAATTAAACTTTCAACGGGTAAATAAGCAAATACACTGTGATGCTGGGTTAGTATTAACGATTGCCATAAACGCCCCATACGCCCGTTACCATCGGCAAAAGGATGAATATATTCAAACTCATAATGAAAAATACAGCTGGCAATTAACGGATGCTCTTTGGTATTGCTTAACCAAGAAAACAAATCATTCATTAACCGCGATACTTGATCGGCAGGCGGCGCCATGTGGATCACTTTTTTAGCTTTTACCACGCCAACACCACCGCTACGATATTTTCCGGCGCTGTCGATTAAACCCAACATTAGTGCTTTATGTGCAGCTAACAACGAGCTTTGTTTTTTGTAGTGCCAGTTATCTAATTGCTCATATACCGCTAATGCATTACTCGCCTCTTGAACTTCTCGCACGGGGGCAATAACACGCTTGCCATCTAAAATAGCGGTAATTTGTGCTTCGCTTAACTGGTTTCCTTCAATCGCTAACGAGCCATGAATAGTACGTACCTGATTAACTTTACGCAGCAACAACGCTTGTTTGTTATTTATTGAAGCCGATAAATTACCCAAGTGCTCGCTAATACGGGCAACTAAGCTGAGTATTTCACTGGTGATGGTAAATGGAGGAGAATAAGCCATTGTTAGCTCTCAAAATATTTTAATGAAATAATATTACAATTCATTTTTATTTATTTTTGTAATTTATGTTTAACATCAACATCAAAATTTTCATCATTAATCATAGATTTTAATCTGTCGTTATTAAGCACTTTTAGGACAACATCAATATCATCTTTATCAACAATTAATTTTCCATCAGCCGAATATTTAATATCCCATCCCTCAGTTTTACTTACATGTTTTAATTTAGTTAGGAAATTCTTATCTTTGTAATATCCTGCTTTTTTAACTTGAGATAATTTTCTTAATCGTTTTAAGTTATTACCAACTAGACTAGAAATTTCATCCGCATCAACAAATAAATTAGTATCTTTAAACTCTTGAACTATTTCATCACGGTTTTTCTCCATCCCCACCCTGAAATTTAAAGCAGATTCAAAATTGCTTTTATCTGCTATAAAAATAGTCCCTCCACGAGAGAAAAAATCAATTTTTTCATCAATTCTAAAAATATGTTCTTGCTTTATATCTACTAACATATTTTTTTGAAATAAAGCATTCACAAGATTATTGACCTTCTTAGTCGACCATATTTCAGATACCTTTCTAACTGAATATAATGGTTCTTCATCTGGTAAATCTAATCTTGCGACATAAACCCAAGAATCAACAAGATCAGAGAAATCTTTGATAAATTCAGGATCTTTATCAGCTATTATTTGTTCTAATATTAACTGAAGGTCTGTCTCCGATGTATCAATACTAAGCATATCGTTATCCAGATCAGAGGTGTTGAAGTCATATTCTGTAGCAACATTTGCTAGGTTTAATCTTTTTATAGCAATTTTTCTAAGCTTTTTACGAAGAGAAATATCCACATTCACTTGGAACACATCGTATTTTGCTATTTTATTTCTTAATTTTCGCTTAGCTACATATAATGAAACTGTTGATTTTAACCATTTATCTTGTTGTAATTCTTTTAATAATCTATTTAACTTTGCCACGTTTACACCTCAGGATTCCGTTCAGTAACTAAAAATAATTTTTCTGATAATTCGACAATTCGACAATACTCACCGATTATTAATCTTTCACCTTTTATAAGAAAAAAATCTTCATATTCTTTACCATTTTTTTCATACTTTACATCATATAAATTGTACCCAAGTAGAGCTAAAATTGGGTTTATGAAAATATTGTGTGTTTTAAGCGTTAACCAATACATGATAAACATAAAAAAACCAAAACTTAGTAATAATTTGATTTTACCTAAATCCATAACAAAAAATGAAATCATGTAGGGAATACTATAATTAACTAGCTCCCCTGAGCGATTTGATACAAAATTAACTTTCACCGGAGGCGTGGATACTTTAAGCAAACCAACTGATAATGCTACGATAATACAACTAATAAGAGCAAAACCTAGTAAAGACCAAACAATTAAAGGATGAGCGAACTTATATGTTATTAAATCAATATCCTGTATAGCAAAAATAATGGTTAAGGGAAAATACGCACTTATAAAAATAAATATCGATGACAGTATTCTTAATTTCATTTTATTCTCCTCGTTAGCTCTAAAAAATTGACTAAGTTTTTTTTGGGCTGAAGCTTAACTCGCCAGAGATTAATTTTGGTAGTAAAACATCTCTAGTTTTCGCCAGTTCGGCACTTTGTTTATTATTTGATAAAATTTTATTTAAAAATGAGGTTACTACCTCAGAAAATTTTTGCGTTACAGCACCACCACTGAACGGCAGAAAAATTGATTTAAAAGTTTCACGAGTAATAGTATTAAATATCGAACCGTGCCCTCTCTTTTGAAGATCGGAAACCTGATATCTGGTCATAAAATAAATAAATTCATCAGAAATTCCTTCGATACCATTAATGCCGTAACATGATTGGTTCATCGCCATAATATCTGCGACTAACGCACATTTACCAACGGTACCTCTTGCGCTGATAATTGTTGTACCTATTCTCAATATTTTGGTTGAAGACTTATCAACGCCAAGTTGAGTGACATGTTTTTCGGTATTAATTACAAACACATTGCTATCAACAGGTGAATCTACAACTGAAAACCATGGAATATCACCATTCCAATATTCTTCTTTTGTGGTTTTTGGTGTACCACCACCAATCAACTTAATTATTGATTCAAAAGACGTTACTTGCCACCCTTTAGGTATCCAACCAAAAATGCCGATTGAGGGGTGATTGCTTTGTTCAAACTCGCTGGGGAATAATTTACGGTTCTCTTGTGGTAAAGCCTTAGGCCGTGGTTTATTTTGTTGTAATAGTGCGCGTTGCGCGGCTTTACTTTGTAATGCGGCGGGAAAATCATCGATAGCAGTGCCAGCGGCAAGCGCGTTGTCGAACACCGGATCAAAATCAACAAACCAACTTTTAAATAACGCCTGCGCCATTTGCTCTAGCGTTTGGTTGGTTTGTTGGTTTACTTCAGACTTACCATCTAAAAGAGAAAGAATTTGTGCTATTTGCTTTCTTTCAAATGAACTTGGGCAATTGAATTCAAAAGCATATATATCCTTGAGAGTGATACTAGCTTGATTAGCACTACCTTGAGCTGTTGATATTATATAGTCTGAAAACACTTTGGATTTTAGTAAGTAATATAAGAATAACTGATCATTACTATTATTTGATTTAACTCTGAATCTAACAGAATTCTGATTTAGTAAAAAATTGTCACATTTTTTAGGAACTTTAATGACCTTACCAACAACTGAAGCAGGATTTTTAGGCCATGACCCCACTGTAGCTATCACAACATCATTGTAAAATAGTTTAAAGTTACTCTTATTAGAGGCGACTTCATCAGAAACATATTTTAAATCTAAAATATCGATAGAATCGCTGGTTAAATTACTAACCCTTACAACAGCTATTCCATCTTCTATATAATCCTTAGATTTAAATGCAAATCCTTTTTGATGACTTGCAAAATCTGCAAGCTTCATTGTCTTCCATTCACTCGCCATAACCCAATACCTCTAAATTCTGACGAATCGCTTTTTCTAGTTCTGTGGCCTGTTCCATTTGGCTATATAGGGTTTTACTTAACTCGCTCATTTTGGTTTCAAAGGGGATGCCATCATCTTCAATTTCTGCAGCACCAACATAACGCCCCGGTGTTAACACGTAGTCGTTGGCTTTTATCTCGTCGAGGGTGGCTGATTTACAGTAACCGGCAATGTCTTGGTAATTAATTGCTGTTGTTTGGTTACTGTTTGGTTTAGGTTCTGAAACGAGTTCAGAATGACGGGGTTGTTCAGAATGACAGGTCGGTTCAGGCTGAGGTGAAGCTTTCCAATTGTGGTAAGTATTGGCTATTTTTTGGATATCTTGTGTGGTTAATTCTTTTAAGGTGCGATTTACCATGGTGCCTATTTCACGGGCGTCAATAAATAAGGTTTCACCTTCACGGTTGCGCTGCGCTGCTTGACCGACTTTTTTGTTTGCGCCGCTTTTATCTTTACTTAAAAACCATAAACACACGGGAATTTGTGTGGTGTAAAATAATTGCCCCGGTAAGGCGATCATGCAATCAACTAGATCGTTTTCAATAATTTTCTGCCGTATTTTACCTTCACCACTGGTATTCGTACTCATCGACCCATTAGCTAAAACAAAACCTGCGGTGCCGTGTTCACTCAGTTTTGAGATCATGTGCATGATCCACGCATAGTTAGCGTTACCTATGGGCGGTACTTCATAACCAGCCCAACGTGCATCGTCGGTTAATTCATTATCAGCGCGCCACTGCTTTTGATTAAAAGGTGGGTTAGCCATAATGTAATCGGCTTTTAAATCGGGATGTTGATCTTTAAAAAAGCTATCGCCTGCCACTTCGCCTAAGTTACCCGCAATACCGCGCACCGCTAAATTCATTTTGGCGAGTTTGTAGGTAGTGTTGGTATATTCTTGCCCGTAAATTGATATGTCTTTTTTACTACCATGGTGGCTGTCGATAAATTTTAACGATTGCACAAACATGCCGCCAGAGCCACAACAAGGATCGTAAATTTTACCTTTAAAAGGTTCGATCATTTCACTAATTAAGGTAACTACTGATTTAGGCGTGTAAAACTCGCCTCCACCTTTACCTTCGTTAGCGGCAAACTTACCTAAAAAATATTCATATACCCGACCCACTACGTCTTCTTCGGTCATGTGGCAGTCGTTAGCAACGGTGTTAATGTTGTTAATGGTGTCGATTAATGCCGCGAGTTTACTTGCGTCTAATCCTAAACGTGAAAAATAGTTTTCGGGCAATGCGCCTTTAAGTGAGGCGTTGTTTTTTTCAACGGTATGTAAAGCGGTGTCAATTTTTACGGCAATATCGTTTTGTTTAGCGTGTTTTTGAATATACGACCAACGCGCCTCTTCTGGTAAGTAAAAAATATTGTCTTTGGTGTAAAACTCGACCATGTCAACATAATCACTCATGCCTTCGTTAATCAGTTTTAACCGTTGTTTTTCAAATTTGTCGCTGATAAATTTTAAGAAAATAAGGCTTAAGACAATGTGCTTATATTCTGCCGACTCAACACTGCCACGCAATTTATTGGCGCTATCCCATAGTGTTTCTTCAAAGCCTTTATTTTTATCGGCATTAGTTTTCGCAGTGGTTTTACTTTTGGCTGCTAGGGCTTTTTCGGCTGTTGCCATTAGGTGTTCCTATAATTTGTTTATTTGTTGCTATTGCTATTTTTGTAGTGATATTGCTAGTAATTTTTCGCTTATGATAACTCTTCAGGAAGAGCCCAAGGGCTTGGCTTAAGCGACTTGGTCTCTTGGCTATTATATCCCGGTGCTATTGCTAAATTCTCTGCTCCATACAGTGTTTTTCTATTCTGAAGCCAAAGCTGATATTCGCCACCCATAAGCGATGCTTCTTCGGTACAGTCAACATTCCATCGTCTTAATAAATAGCCTGCGAGTGCTGCTCTTACCTCTAATTGTAAGACTCCTCGCTCCATCGCGTAATCTAGCTCAATGGCTTGGGGATGTTTTACATTACTCGGATGCGGCACAAGTTGTAATGTCATATGACGTTGCCATTGATTGTCTTCAATGTCTCGTTCAAATTCTGCAACGGGCTGTTCAAGTAAGGTTACTTTGGCGATACGAGTAATAACAAAATCTCTAAACGAATTGGTTTCTCTATCGAACGCACGAACATGCCAGCGTAAACCATTATCAACTATTGTGTGTGGAATGATCTCTCTTGCTTTAGAGCCAGAAGATAGGGAAGTATAAATAATAGAAACGGCTTTTTTATTTAATACCGCTTGTACCAACTTAGCGACAATATTGATATCGGGCACATTTAGTTGCATTGGCGCATTAACGGGAAAAGCTACTTCCATAACACCGTCGAAACCATCACTGATGTTATTGGCAAGTTTTACTAACGTTTTACGCGCATCGTAGCTAAACAAAGGCTTGAAAGGTTTGGTTTGTTTATAATTTTTGAGTAGATTATCAAATTGACTATTCTCAGGCGCTAATTTGCGGTAAAGGGCGATATCACGTGTGGCATTTGCCATACCCATTTCAAATTTTTGCGTGAGATCACTGCGAGTAAATGAGCCTTTGAACATGAGTAAAAAATCGATAAAAGCTAAGCGCTGTTTCTGCGCAAAGTTTAAATCTTCTAGGCGTTTAGTATTGTCCATAATTCACTTTTTAGTTTTTTTTATACTCAAATTAATGATGTTTAACAAAATATCATACTGCATAATCAAAATGATTATCAGCTATATTAGCGCAAATAACAACGCTGTCAATCGGAATAAATGCGCTTATCTTTCTGGCTGGTTACTTTACAATTTTCATTAACCACGTTATAGCCTCACTGATGCCTAATTTCTTGAATTTATTTTTGATAAAGTTAATAACGTCATCTTCTGTGATTTCTTTAGTAGACTGTGATTTTTCTACATAACTAACAATTTCTGTACGACTTTCTATTTTCGCTTGTTGCCATTCTTCTATTTCACTTTCTTCCCATGCGACTGCTCTTTCACCTAATGATATTGTTTGGGGAAAAGTGGCATCTGCCATAAACTTGTAAATTGATGAACGGCCTAGCCCTGTTATTTTCATCACTTCTTTTAATTTAATAAATCTCATGTTTGAATGCCTTTATTGCTTAAAGTTTTTCAAAAGCTCGCCTGTGAGCTTTCGTTCAAAACATGAGTGATTGCTGTATTTAATTACTGGCAGGCGTTGCCTGTTTTATGCCGCTGTTGTTAAAACGGTATTTCCCCTGCCACTCAACTTTATAATACACCGCATTATTTATTTAAAAGAATTTCATACCTATATCACTAGTGTGCATACCCCTATCAACTAATCTAAGGAGCGCGTTATGCACGATACAATTCAAACTAAAGTTCAAACTAAAGACCACACTAAAACCCAAACAAAAGCTCAATCCAATACCCATTATGTTACCGATAAGCCGATGACGGCGAATCAGGTACTCGAAAAAGCGGCAGAAATACTGGCCTGTAAATATGTGAATAAAGATGCTTTTTGTAGCAGTGAAGCCACTAAGGATTTTTTACGCTTTAAATTAGGAAATTACGAACGGGAAGTTTTTGCGGTGATGTTGTTAGATAGTCAACATAAACTGATTGATTACCAAGAGCTGTTCTTTGGCACCATTGATGCGACGAGTGTTTATCCAAGAGAAGTCGTAAAAGCAGTATTACAGAACAACGCCGCTGCGGTTATATTTGCACATAATCATCCATCAGGTGCTAATGAGGCTTCGATGGCAGACAAGAGCATCACACAACGCTTGAAGGAGGCATTGGCGTTAATTGATGTGTCGGTACTTGACCACATTATTGTTGGCGAGCGTGTTACCTCATTTGCCGAGCAAGGCTTGCTGTAACACTGGTAACTTATTAATAGTTTTCACTATTAAATTCAATTCCTTTCAAGCTGAATAATTCAATTCACTATTAACTTAAGAGAATACCATCATGAACTTGCACTTTATTAAGCAGCACGGCTTTGCCCTGCCAGCTAAGTTTTACGCCTTGCTCAACAATGAGTTTGCGCAAGTATTACCACCTACGCTTTTTAATGCCATTACCTTTACGTTTAGCGATAGTAACTATTCGCCCGAAACAGGTGGTTATCATCCCGTTGAAATACGGCTAGAGAAATGTGTTAGTACAAATCAAGCTAATTGTCGCCTAATAAGTGAGTCTTGCCAGTGGCAATGTATTTACATTACCGACTTTTCTTATCAAGGTGGCGCTGATGCAGAGCTGGTCAAAGAAATTGATATTGATTTTGTGGCTAAGCAGATTTATTGCCTGTACGGCGGTTGGTTATCACCACGCCAAGGCAGTGAACTATTAACGCTATTTATTAGTAATTTTATGGAATACCATCACATGAATGTATTTACGGTAACGGTTAATTTTGACTAACCCGTAATGGTTCATCCCTTCTTGAGACACGCCAATTAGCTGTAATAACCACTATTACACTACCATCATTTCAACTACCCAAATAGGTAAAACGGGTACTTGCTATCCCTTGTGTACCAAGGGCTAGGTTGGAATTGCTTGATTGAGGTGCTCAAACCCACGTTATACATCAAAAAAGGACTCTGACAATGCCTGAAGTATGTGCAGTTAAAAATCCCGATACCATTAAGCTCATTAGCCATTTACTCGAAATTCGCTGTAGCAAGCAAATGGCGGATATTTGGAACGTTGGCTTAAACCTCGCGTTACGTATTTCTGATTTATTATCGGTTGAGTTTAACCATATTAAAGACGGAAGACTCGTTATTCGTGAATCTAAAACCAAAAAGATTGCGAATATAAAACTTAACCCGAAAGTGCTCGATACCATGATACGCATTAAACACGAGCATCCCAACCATATTTACTTGTTTCAATCTTACCGAAACCAACAAGCCATTAATTCGCTGCCAAAGCCGCTAACTAGGCGCGCTGTAAGCAAAGCCTTTGCCCTGGTCGGTGAAGAGCTACACCTCGCGCTAGGCACTCACTCAATGCGTAAAACACGCGGTTACCATTTGTACCAAAGCACTAAGGATATTGGTCGAGTGATGAAGATGCTAAGGCACGGCTCAGAAGGCGTAACGCTACGGTACATCGGTATTACGCAGGAAGAAGTAGATAAAGACTTTGTTGAGTTAGAGATTTAATTCAACGCTTTATCCTAGGGCTTTAATCTAGCGTTTAATTCAACGCTTAACCCACTTTAATTTATTACATACCATAAGAGAGAAATTCAATGTATACAAAACTTGTTACGCAAATACTCGCTGGGCTATTTGTTAAATCAGCCGTTAAGCATGTTATTGATAATGGCGTTAGAGATAACGTTATTGAGCCTGCCATTGGCAGTATTGTTTATTGTGAAATAGGCTTAGGACTCGCAGAGCACTCAGGTGTTTATATTGGTAATGGTGAAATCATTCACTTAAACGGTAAAGGCTATATTGAACGGGTATCTCCACAAGCGTTTATTGAAGATACCACGGCATTAAGTATTTATGTTGGCTGTAATGGTCGCTACCCTTCAGGCTGCACTAGCGTGGCTGATAAGGCTATTGAATACGAACGTCACATCAGCACAATGAACTATAATATCATGCTAAGTAACTGCCATCAGTTCACTACAGCCTGTATTAACCATAACCTAGAGAATTCCAGTACCTTTTTATGGATGCTCAAGGATGTTTGTGAAAAAGAGTTAGCCATTGATAACTGGCGCGTATGGAAAACGCCTTAATCAATAGCAACTCAGACCAAGTAACAATGGAGGCATACCCTCCATTTTTTTCACTAAACTAAGCAAAGTTACTCTAACTAATATCTACAGTGCTTAATGACTTATGATCACCGACGACTACAACCAAATGAATTACTACCATGACCATAATGTTTCGTTTGGATCTTGGCAAAATAACTAACACGTTTAAACAACTGCTCATACGTATCTTCAAACTCCAGAGAATACCTATCTAAATAATAAATAGGTCTATTCATTGGAAAGTGAACTAAATTATTCACTTGATAACATTCTCTGCCTAAGGCACTTGCCCAAGCTTCAATGATCCGTGAATAGGTATTACTACCATCATTCACGTTATAATTACCCAATGAATTATAAGTATCATTGTTAAGAAATATCGCTACATGGTAATGAGGTTGATTAGCACTACAGATCTCTTTAACCCATACATACCTTAGCTTACATGGATGAACACGTTTACCTTGAGTTAGTCGATGATTAATATTGGCATCGATCTTAGCTTTTAATGAATCAAAGAATTTAGAGATCACAGTAGAGTCAAATTCATCTGGTATATCAATACAATTAATCTTTGCTGGTAAGTGAAGATCAAATCTAATAACCATTACCCTAGGATATTGACATAATGCATTCCTGATCACATCATCAATAGACAATAAGTATTCAACTATATAATCATTATTTGGTAATAGTGGATTACCATTAAATTTAGATCCCTCATGTACGGTTAAATTTCTGTTTATTAGTAACGTGTTATTCATTGTTATAAATTCCTGTAATTGTTTAAACATAACAGGTGGATACAATGTAATTTTTAACGTTAATGAGATTTAATTAGTATTAAGATTTTCAGTAATTGAAATGTCAGGATATTGAATAATAATGATAATTACTGGTAGTAGATATTTAAGGTAGGTAATTAAGTTAGTCATTGATTGGGATTATTAACAGATCATTGATGTTAGTCACTGGTATTAACAAACCAACAACTTTGATAGGTAAAAGTTACGGCGGTGAGGGAGACTTATAAATTTATTACCGTGAATGACGGTAGTTTTGTTCGGGAGGTTACTCTGGATTTAAATTTTGCATGGATAATTTATTCTGCGGCAAATACCTGCGGTTTTGTGTCGTATATAATGATGAGATTTTCCAAATAAAACATATTATTTTTGACAATTTTTATTCTTTGTCGGGTAAATTTTAGCCTCCAACTTACTCAACAAACCATACATAAATTCATCATCCTTAGTTAATTTGTATTTTTCATCTATTATTGTTCTCGTTGGATTAGTGTAATCAGCTAGAATTTTAATTACTATATTCGTTTTATTAGATGGGGCTGAAGGTGTTTTATAAAAAGCCTCAACAGCTAGATATACTCTAAAATCATCAACGGAAGGAATAATAATGAAATCCATTCCAGCTAGGGGATATCTCTCTACACATTTTAATTGAGTTTGTATTCTTTTAGCTAAAAAGCAAGCAGCATCATAAATAAAATTCACTAATAAACATATATTTTCACGGTTTGGAAATTCATATGTATTTTCATCAGGCATAATTAAGTCTCCTAACGAATCTTGCCGAATAATTTTTTTTAATTTGTCCTCATAATTAGTTTCTTCACTAACTAACTGTTGCCAGTATCTAGATAATAAAGTGGAGGCATATTGATTGATCTTTGCTTGAAGAAAATTTTGCATTTTTGCAGTAAATGGATGTTCGTTGAAAAAAGGAACAATATGAATAAATTCATTGAAATATTCACTAAAACATAAACGATCACAATTATTCTTAAATAAATTAATATACTTAAATGACGTGTAATTCTCTTTTGCTGGTTTTAATAAAAAATTAGCGGCAGAATAAATTTCATTTGCCTCTGCTATGTTATTTCCTAACGAAGTTTCTGTATATGTTGTAGATTGAAATAATAAAGTGAATCCATTAACAGAATCTGAGCTAAAGTTGGGATGTTTGAGGTTGAGAATAAAGATACCATTTTTGTGTTTAAATAAACATTTTCCATTAACCCCTGAAATATAAGATCGAATATAGCCTTTTCTTTTAAGGCACGTAATCCTAGATTTAATACTACTTTTTGTTAATCGTGTTAAATGTGCTAAATCATTTAAACTCAAGCAATCCACAACGCCACAAGAATTTGAATGATAAAGCAATATAATCAACAGAAGACGGTCTGGAATGGTTACTGGATGGTATTTGTGATTACGGCAATTCAGCCCTACATCAGGTTGTAGTAAATTTCTAACCAGACCTAACTGCGATATTTTTTCGGGATCATCACCATGTAATAAGTCTCGTGTTAATTTAACCGTTGTAGAGTAACTATACCTACTCCACTTGTTAGTTTTAAATATCAGTTCTTTTTCAAACAAACCATTTTCAACTAAATATGTTAAAGACTTAGTCACAGAACTTACAGGTAACCCGAGCCTCTCACTTATCCGAACAATAGATAATTCAATCGCATTTTTTATTCCAAAGACATCAATCCATTTTATTAAAAAAAATTTAATATTAGATTTAATTTTTAAATTATTTATTAAAAGCAATGAATAATAGATACAAACTCCTTCAGACAAATTGTCGTATTAATTGACTATAAATAGTATACTTTATTTACCTTTACTTGTAACTTATGAAAATATCACTTGTAAGGTAACTTAGTATATTATAGTTTTTTATTATTTATCACTTGCAATACCACTCGCAATATCATATTAAAAAATCACTAAACTTAATTTTAAATAAGAGCAAAATTTATGACACTAAAAGAAGAATTGAATAGCTGGCTAAATAGAGATGATAAATTACAATGCAAATGGTTTTTGCAACGCTTAACAGGGGAAAGGAATATAGATATAGATGCGCCAAATTATGATCGTTGCGTTCAATTACTCACGAGTGATTCAAATAATTCAGATCAAAATATGACTATTGAAAAAATCCGTCGCTCATGGTCTTCTTATAAAGGAAAGTACCGAGATGGTGTTATTTCTTGTAGTTTTGTAATTGATATTGAGGCTTATAACGAGTTAACTTCCTTAGCTAAAAAGTTAAAGGTAACTAAAAATAAAGCTATCGAACTTATAATACATAAACAGTATTCTAAAGAAGTAAATGCGAAAATCAGAAGAGAAAAAAGAGAAGCAGAACAAAAAAGAGAAAACAATATAAACTTAGATAATTTTTTTCGTCCGCTTGAATACAAGAAAAAAATGAAAGAAGCCACTGAATTAAAAGAAGAAAACACAAAATTAATCCAGGATAGAAATAAGTTGATATATAACATATCTCAACTTACCGTTTTATTAAATAATGAAGATGTACTATCAACAGATCTAACTGAAGAACAGAAAAAAACAGCAAAAAAAATGTATCTGCTTTTACTAGAAAAGGAGACTTAACTATTACCTATTCCACTGGTAACACTCATATTCCCAATAGAGCATTTCACAATATGATCTGACCACCAGCACATGAGTTCTCGCCGATTATCTAAATATTCAGCTCTATTATAAGCTTTACGTACTTCATTTTGGTCAACATGAGCTAGGGCTGCTTCAATCACATCAGAGTTAAATTCTTGTTCATTTAAAGTAGTGCTGGCTAATGCTCTAAAGCCATGTGCTACCAGTCTGTTTTGATAACCTATGCGTCTTAAAACTTTATTCACTGTTTCAGTATTAACATGCTTTTGCGGATCGATATTTGAAGGAAATAAATATTCTGAATATGGTTGCTTAAACTTTTTTAACAGGTCTAAAACTTTCATCATTTGATGGGTCAAAGGCACTGTATGCTCTCGCTTCATTTTCATACGTGATGCAGGTATAACCCAGAGTTCATTATCAAAATCAATTTCATCCCATCTTGCTTTTGCTGACTCATTAGATCGAGTCATTGTATGCAACTGCCATTCAATCAAAGCTCGGGTAACTATCTTTAAATTAGCTGAATAAAGCACGCGCATAAATTCTGGCAACTCTGTAGGCTTAATCGTAGGCATATGTGCTTTTTTAGGTTTTTTAAAAGCGGCGCTAATACCAGCTAAAGGATTAGCATGAATAAGACCGGTGTTAACGGCAAAAGTCATAATTTCATTCAGGCGCTGACATAATCTGCGTACTAGCTCTAAATTACCAGCTGCTGCTACTTTTTTAAGAGCATCAATAACTATTGGCGCTGTAAGTTTTGATACTGGATATTTTCCAATCGCTGGAAATACATGGATCTCAAGAGATCGCCAAATGTCTTTAGCGTAACTGGTTGAGATTTCACTATCTTTAATATCAAACCAATCAACTGCAACAGTTTTCAGAGTGTTTGCGTGGAGTTGCTCTTGTTTATCTTGATGTTCAATTCGATGTTCTCTAGGATCGATATCTTGAGCTAAAAGTTCTCTTGCTTCTGCCCTTTTAACTCTAGCATTGGCAAGAGACAAAGCTGGGAAGGTTCCAAAACTTAAATTAGCCCTTGTCTTTACAAAGGGTCGAGTATAATTAAATAACCATAATTTAGAGCCGCTCGGTTTCACTCTAAGCTGCAAACCATCGCCATCTGATAAGTTATACTCTTTGATTTTAGGCTTTGCCTGTTTTACTTCCGTATTGGTTAAAGGCTTGACTCTTCTACCCATTGTAACACCACCCAATCAATTATAATTAGTTTTAGTAACACCGTAAAAAGCCGTTAAAAAACGAAGTAACATCAGTCTACCCCTTTATTTTAAAGGCTCTAACAAAAACAATACAATACAATATTTATAAAATAAAATCTATGTATTTAGTAACACCGAATAAAATCAAACAAGCGAGTGTTACTAAATGTGTTACAAAAAAGTATGGATACAGAAGAACATCAATGGTATTTAATGGACACTAAATGGCGGTAAGTTATTGAATTAATATAGATAAACTAGATCTTTAGACGTTGCTGAACGTAAGAATGGCGGTGACGGAGAGATTCGAACTCTCGAAAGGTTGCCCTTTACACACTTTCCAGGCGTGCTCCTTCAGCCACTCGGACACGTCACCTTTGTTTGCAATATTTTGCTGCGCTATGGTAGGGAAAATGAGAGATATGTGCAAGCCAAATATTGATTTTTAAAAATAATGATTGTCTTTTTAGTTAGCTAATTTAAAAAATTGCTTTAACAACTTAATCCTAACTTTATTTTTTTTAAATAAAGCATTTCAGATTTCAGATTTCAGATTTAACCAATTTAATATTAATAACCATCTCAAAGTAATATAAATAATTCATTAGATATTAACAATTTACTTTACATATCCAATTGGTCAATAAAAAAGAACCAACAAATACCGATAAAGGACATTATAACAGGGTGTTAATTGCTTATTTATTAATCTAAAAATTAATTGACCATTTAGTTAGGTTATGAGAGTTTGCATTACGTAGAATAATAAAAACAAATTAGTAACTAAACCGTAACAATTAAATGTAAGAATTCTACAATTAAAATAACAAATAAGGATTTATCATGAAATTTAAGTCACCAGCACTGCTGGTATATTTATGTGCGTCTATGGCGCAAGCGAGTGATATTGAAAATGCCTGCTTTAATTGTCCGCCATTAGACAAAGTTGCCGATGCAACCACATTTAATGATGGTAGTTATTATGCAGATGCACTCGCTGCAATAACTAATAATTTATCAGCTAGTGAATTAAAAACGGCAATTACCGCTGCAATTAGTCAAAATCACAAACAACTTACCTATTCGGAAGTTTGGACAGCATTAACCCAAACAGATGAAGATCCAAATAATACAGCTAATATTATTTTGTTATACCGTGGAATTTCTATTCCTAAGTTTGCTAACGGTAGTGGCTCTCAAAGTTCTAACCCTGACAATTGGAATCGTGAACATGTATGGGCTAAAAGTCATGGATTTCCGAATTCAAGTCAGGAGGGTTATACCGATATTCATCATTTACGCCCTGCTGACATTTCGGTTAACTCTTCTCGTGGCAACCTAGATTTTGATAACAGTGATGCACCACTAACCGAGTCGCCTTTAAACCGTGTTGATAATGATTCATTTGAACCACGTGATGCAGTTAAAGGTGACGTTGCCCGTATGGTTTTTTACATGGACACTCGTTATGAAGGCTTAGACTCTACTCCTGATTTACAGGTAGTTGATCGTTTAACTTCTGGTGGTGAAGCCGCTTTAGGACGTTTATGCCGTTTAATTGAATGGAATAACGCCGATCCAGTTGATGCTATAGAACGAAATAGAAATGATCGCATATATGAATTTCAAGGCAACCGTAACCCTTATATAGATCACCCTGAATGGGTAAGTCTGTTATATCAAGCAGCAGCTTGCTCAGGTTCGACCGGCGGTGGTGACACTGGCGGTGGCGACACTGGCGGTGGCGACACTGGCGGTGGCGACACTGGCGGTGGCGACACTGGCGGTGGCGATACTGGGGGTGGAACACCTCCTACAGGTACTCCAAATACAAGTAACATTATTATTTCAGGCGTTATTGATGGGCCATTATCTGGTGGCGTGCCAAAGGCTGTAGAACTATACATTACAAATGATATTAGTGATTTAAGTAGTTGCGGTATTGGTTCGGCGAATAATGGTGGTGGTTTTGATGGCCAAGAGTTTACTTTTCCTGCTGATTCGGTAAGTGCAGGTAGTTTTATTTATGTGGCCTCTGACATTACCGGATTTGAAGCATTTTTTGGTTACTCACCTGATTACAAATCTGGCGCTGCAAATGTCAATGGTGATGATGCTATAGAGCTTTTTTGTGATGGTGAAGTAGTTGATACATTCGGTGACATTAATGTTGACGGAACTAATCAACCTTGGGAATACAAAGATGGTTGGGCTTATCGAAAAGAAAATACTAGTGCGGATGGCGCAAATTTCAATTTAGCTAATTGGATTTTAAGCGGTAAAGATGCACTAGATAATCAAGCAAGTAACGATGTTGCTATTACCCCTTTTCCAAATAAATCTTTTATTATTGGCGATCCTTTAATTATAACCGGCATTTTTGATGGGCCGTTATCTGGTGGTACACCGAAAGCAATAGAACTTTACGTACCTTTTGATATAGCTGATTTAAGTACTTGTGGCATAGGTTCAGCTAACAATGGTGGTGGTTCAGATGGTGAAGAATTTACCTTCCCTGCAACTGCAATATCCGCTGGAAGCTATATTTATATAGCGACAGAAACGGCAGGTTTTGAAAACTTTTTTGGTTTTGCCCCTAATTTTACTACCGGTGCAGCAGCTATAAACGGTGATGATGCGGTAGAATTATTTTGCCATGATGAAGTTATCGATACTTTCGGTGATATTAATGTTGATGGTACGAATCAACCTTGGGAATACAAAGATGGTTGGGCTTATAGAAATACAGCGACTAATACCGATGGCGTTAATTTTGATTTAAGTCATTGGTATTTTAGCGGTAAAGATACCAATGATGGTGAGTCAAATAATGCCTCTGCGGAAACTCCTTTCCCAATTGCGACTTTTGCATCTGGCTCTGATGGTGGTGATTTACCTCCAGTAAGTGTTATAGGTCAATGTAATGATGAAGCAACGTTAATTAGTGCAATTCAAGGTAATACGGATACGTCTCCAATGGCAGATCAAAGTCATGTTGTTGAAGCGGTAGTTACCGGTGTATTTGCCAATTTGAGTGGTTTCTTTATTCAAGAACAATCTGCTGATAATGATGCTGATCCAACAACTTCTGAAGGTCTTTTTATCTATAATGATAAAAACACCATAACTCCTATTCCAGGTGATGTTGTACGAGTAATCGGAAATATTTCTGAACGATACGGCAAAACACAATTAAGTGCCAGTGAAGATATTGTAACTTGTGGAACCGACACTATAACGCCAACTATTATCCCTCTACCTTTCAATTCTACTAATGATTTAGAAGCACTTGAAGGCATGCTAGTGACAAATGGTTCAGATCTAACGGTTACAGATAGCTATGAACTTGGCCATTATGGTGAAGTAGTACTTTCTCATGGACGTTTATTTAATCCTACTAACATGTTTGCACCTAATTCGTCGCAAGCACTTAGTTTGGCAGCAAATAATGCGCTAAATAAATTAACACTTGATGATGGTATTTCGGGTTCAAATCCAAGCGAGGTAATTTATCCTACTGGTGGTTTATCAGCAAATAATACATTACGTGTTGGCGATTTAGTTACTGGATTAACTGGCAACTTAGATTTTAGTTTCAGCAAATACAGACTAATACCTACCGTTGCACCTACATTTATTCACAGTAATGCTCGTACATCAGCCCCTGATTTATTAACAGGAAATGTAACAATTGCCAGTTTAAATGTTCTAAATTTGTTTAATGGTGATGGCATTGGTGGTGGTTTTCCAACATCACGAGGTGCAGATTCACTTGCAGAATACGAGCGTCAAATTACCAAAACCGTTGCGGCTATTATTGCCATGAATGCTGATATTATTGGCTTGATGGAAATTGAAAACGACGGTGTGGGTGAGACAAGTACCATTGCTGACTTAGTATCACGTTTAAACACACTTGCAGGAGCCAACACCTATGCTTATGTTGACACTGGCGGTACTGTTGGTACTGATGCTATTGCTGTTGCTTTACTTTATAAGCCTAGCGTAGTTATACCTACTACTGCTGTAAAAATAAATAATAACGCTATCTTTAACCGTCCTCCATTAGCACAAATTTTCACTTTAAATGCTAATAGAGAACAATTTACGGTTGTTGTAAATCATTTTAAATCTAAGGGTGGTTGCCGTAGTGCAAGTGGATTGGATCAAGACCAAGGCGACGGACAAGCATGTTTTAATGCGCGCCGGGTCGCTCAAGCTAATGAGTTAATGAGTTGGTTGACTACTGATAGTATTTTAAGCAATGAAGCAGATGTACTTATTATTGGTGATTTAAATTCATACGCTAAAGAAGATCCTGTTGGTCAGTTTACCAATAATGGTTATGTTAATTTAATTAACCATTTTGTTGGTAACCAAGCTTATTCTTATGCGTTTGGTGGCGAATTAGGTTATTTAGATCACGCGTTGGCTAGCCCTTCTTTGTTAGCTAAAACCTTAGACGCAACTGAATGGCATATTAATGCCGATGAACCTCGTGTTTTAGATTACAACGTTGAAAGCAAAACAGCTCAGCAACAAAGTGACTTTTATGCAACAGATGCCTATAGAATGTCAGATCATGACCCATTAATCGTTAGTTTAAAACTAGAAAGTGCAGCTAAAACTGGTGATATAAACGGTGACGGAAATATTGACTTTAGTGATTATTACTTACTTTATAGCATCTTAGGTAAAACTAAGACTGACGAAGGTTTTATTGCAGCAGCCGATATGGACGATGATGGCGTGATAACTTTTGCTGACATGAGCATCTGGTATCAAACCTATTTAAATCAATAAATTAACCAAGCACTCAACAATTTTGTTGAGTGCTTTTTATTTCATCATTGTTTTTAAAACAATGTATTATTAAAACGAGATGTAAACATGAATACTAAAAAACTACACAAAAATTTTATTCTTTCGATGCTGCTAACCTTTTGTTTCGCAAGTTTTAGCTCCAATGCCAATTTAATCCTTTCGTTAGATCCTGTAAGCGATGTTGATGTATCTGATTCATTTGTTGTTAATTTATTCGCAACAACTCAAGCTCCAGGTGATGCATTTATTGCTTGGAATTTAGATTTTAGTTTTGACACCAATCTTTTATCTCTAGACAGTTTAACAATAAGCCCAGCGTTTTCAGCTTTTGCTAACCCGTTATCAGGACAAGTTCCTGCTAACATCCCTTTTCCTCCACTTCCGGTATCAGGGATTAATGTGCTATTAGCAAGCTTTAATTTTACCGCGCTGGCGTCAGGAAATACTTCATTATCTATTTCAGCACCACTGGGTTTAAACTCTGGTTTTGCAAATATGTTTGGCCTACCTATTCAGTATAATCTAACGTCTACTGATGTAACGGTTAAAAAGTCAGCTTCAGTGCCAGAGCCAAGCACTTGGATATTACTATTATTACCAAGCTTATTATTACTAAATAGAAAACGTTCAATTAAATAAATTTAAATTCATCACAAAAAAAACCAGCAATGATTGCTGGTTTTTTATGTGTGCAATTTTTTACAACGTTAAATCTTAAGCATTGCCTTTTACTTTTAATTTGTTTTCAGCAGCAAAATCTAACATTCTATGAAGTGGTACCAATGCTTTTTTGGCTAACGCTTCATCAACAGAAATTTCTCGCCCTACTGGGTTTTCTAAAGCCGCAACTATTGATTGTAAGCCATTCATTGCCATCCACGGACAATGTGCACAACTACGACAAGTTGCGCCATTACCACCCGTTGGCGCTTCAACAAATGTTTTATTCGGGCTTGCTTGTTCCATTTTATAAAAAATACCTTTATCTGTAGCCACAATAAAGTGGTCGTTCGGCATTTCTTGGCTAGCAGTAATTAATTGGCTAGTTGAACCCACCGCATCGGCAATTGCTACAACGCTGGCGGGTGATTCAGGATGAACTAATACTCCAGCAGCAGGATATTGCTTTTTAAGCGCTGTTAGCGCTTTAGCTTTAAATTCGTCATGAACAATACAGGCGCCCTGCCACATTAACATTTTAGCGCCTGTTTCTTTTTCAATATAAGCACCTAAATGGCGATCAGGCCCCCAAATAATAGGCTTGCCTTCACTAGCAAGCATTTCAACAATTTCTAATGCAATACTTGAAGTAACAACCCAATCTGCACGCGCTTTAACAGCTGCAGAGGTATTAGCATAAACAACAACCGTGTGATCAGGGTGTTGATCACAAAACGCTGAAAACTCTTCAATCGGACAACCTAAATCTAAAGAACACGTTGCTTCAACTTCTGGCATTAATACCGTTTTTTCTGGCGTTAGTATTTTTGCTGTTTCACCCATAAATTTAACACCCGCAACAATTAAAGTATCTGCTGGGTGCTGATTACCAAAGCGCGCCATTTCTAAAGAGTCTGCAACACAACCGCCCGTTTCTTCAGCTAAAGCTTGAATTTCAGGATCGGTATAATAATGAGCAACAAGTACTGCATTTTTTTCTTTAAGTAATTGTTTGATTTTTTCTTTATAAATAGCTCGTTCATCCGAATTTAACCGTTGAGGTTTGGCTGGAAACTGAAAATCAAAATCTATGGCTAAATTAGCTTGTGTCATTACAAATCTCTTTTGATACACCTTGAAAACGCATGAATTATACGTGAAGGCGAAATAAAATGGTATGAGGGAGAAGTAATAATTTAATTTTTTCGAAATGACAATAAATTACGTGAATACGTATATTATTCAGTAATATTTAAATATTACTTTTTTATGGTCATCCTGAATTAGTTTCAGAATCTCAAACTATTAGATCCTGAAATAAATTCAGGATGACGAATTTGTGAACCTTCGACCATATATTGGTTAAGAACGTTAAAAGCCTTGGCTTTATCTATTTGTGAATTTCGAAATAATAAGAAGTGGTCGGCCGTGAAGGATTTGAACCTTCGACCATATCTTGGTAAGAACGTTAAAACCTTGGCTTTATCTATTTGTGAATTTCGAAATAATAAGAAGTGGTCGGCCGTGAAGGATTTGAACCTTCGACCATATCTTGGTAAGAACGTTAAAAGCCTTGGCTTTATCTATTTGTGAATTTCGAAATAATAAGAAGTGGTCGGCCGTGAAGGATTTGAACCTTCGACCATATCTTGGTAAGAACGTTAAAAGCCTTGGCTTTATCTATTTGTGAATTTCGAAATAATAAGAAGTGGTCGGCCGTGAAGGATTTGAACCTTCGACAAATTGGTTAAAAGCCAACTGCTCTACCAACTGAGCTAACGGCCGTAATAAAATATATTTATAACGTGGTAATTTATCTGAAGTGGTCGGCCGTGAAGGATTTGAACCTTCGACAAATTGGTTAAAAGCCAACTGCTCTACCAACTGAGCTAACGGCCGTTTCAGATATATCTTAAAATTATAATCGTAATTAATAAAACGCTTTAATTACAACTCTTGAATTGGTCGGCCGTGAAGGATTTGAACCTTCGACAAATTGGTTAAAAGCCAACTGCTCTACCAACTGAGCTAACGGCCGTTCAAGATATAATTTTTTTACTTACTTATCATTGATAAACATCAACTAAAAATAAGCAGTCGGTTGGGAATTTTTAAATCTCCAACCTGATTTTGTAAAGTGGTCGGCCGTGAAGGATTTGAACCTTCGACAAATTGGTTAAAAGCCAACTGCTCTACCAACTGAGCTAACGGCCGACATTGCGTTGAGTTGGTGCCTCAGCGCGCCGCATATAATACTCATTAATTTTTTAAGTGCAACTAAAAAATCAACTTTTTTAAAGTATTTACACCGTTTGCATAAAAAGGAAACAATACGTACAAAAAACGTATTACATTTCCTCTATTTAATATATTGATTAAATTATTTAATATTTTCGAGTCTTGCTTTAGCAAGTTGTGCTGCTGATGAGTTTGGGTACTCAGCAATAACTTGTTTATATAAAGCTATCGATTTTGCATTACTATTTTGCTTATGTGCAACAGCTGCTAATTTTAATAACGAATCGCTACGTTTGCTAGAATCTTTAAATTTTAAAACAACAATTTCAAATTCACTTGCAGCCTCAGCAAGCTTACCTTTATTAAATAACAACTGACCTAACCAATAATGCGCATTTGATGCATAGCTTGAATTCGGATATTTAGTATTAAATGTTTTGAACTCACTAATAGCTTGTTCGTAACGTTTATCTTTAAGTACTAAATTTACAGCTCTGTCGTAAGACTCATTTTCAGTCAAATCATTACTATAATTAACATCATTAGTTGAAGTGTTAGGCGCTTGTATAGTATCAGGAATACTATTTTTAGGCTTTAACGCTTCGCTCACGCGACGATCAAGCTCTTGATACAGTTCTCGTTGACGCTCTAATACTTCGCTTAACTGATGAGTATGAAGTTCAGTAACGCCACGGAGCTCATTTACTTCATTTTGCAGATCATCAAGCTGTTGTTGCATAGCAATTTGAGCGCGATTACGTGCATCTAATTTACGCTGTAAGGTGATTAATTGTTGCTTTTCACCACTAGGGTTCGCACCAATTTCTAAAACTGGTGCTGGTTTTGCGGCAATAACTAAAAAGCTGCCTGCCGCAAGTGTAACCCCGATAAATAATCTAGATAGTTTCATTAATCATTCAAATTAGTAAACTAAAACTGCACGGCGATTTTTAGCAAAAGCCGATTCTGTACGATCTTTAACCATAGGTTTTTCTTCACCGTAACTTACCACTGTAATTTGAGAAGATGAAACACCCATATTTTCAAGATAACTTGCAACCGCTTTAGCACGACGCTCACCTAAGGCAATGTTATATTCTGGAGTACCGCGCTCATCAGCGTGACCTTCAATTAATACATTAACACTTGAGTTTTCATTTAAATATTTAGCATGCGCATCTAGAATACTTGCAAATTCACTATTTACACGTGACATATCAAAATCAAAATAGACAATGTGTTCACGGCGTAATTGCGCTAATTGTTGACGTTTTTGTTCTTCAAAAGCTGCAGCTTGTTGAGCCGCTGTTGTTTGTACACTATCTTCAACTTGAGTTGTAGTTTGTGTATTCGCAGCAGTATCCACAGAGCTTTGAGCATCAGAATCTGATGTAGAGCTACATGCTGCTAGTGCAAACATAGGTAAAGCAACCGCAAAGCTTTTTAGAGTTTTATTTAAGCGCATCTTATTTTTCCTTTATTATTAAATTGGTATCAATTAATTATTTTAAATATTACAAAATTTGTTAAAGCATTTCATTTATAAAAATGGTGACCATGCTGGCGATTTTACTTGCCCGTCTAAAGCAGGCAAACGAGCCTTAAAGCGTCCATCAACAGACACTAAACTTAAAACTTGGCGGTTATTATACAACGTACTATAAATAATCATACCACCATTGGGTGCAACGCTTGGTGATTCATCTAAACGTGTTCCTGTAAGTACTTGAAAAACACCTGTAGCCAATTCTTGTTTAGCTAAGTGATATTTTCCTCGAGTTCTATTCACCATGATTAATTCTTTACCATCCGGTGTTAATGAACCACCTAAATTCATATCGCCATCGAATGTCAAGCGTCTAATTTTTCCATCGACTAAATTTACGCGATAAAGTTGAGGTTTACCACCCCGTTCTGAACTAAATATTAAAGAATTTCCGTCAGGACTCCAACTTGGTTCAGTATCTATTGCTCTATTTCGAGTAACACGGCGTAATTTCTTAGTTGCTAAATTCATTACATATAATTCAGGATTTCCATCTTTTGATAAAACTAATGCAATATCATTTCCGTTAGGAGACCAACGAGGAGCACTATTTATTCCCGTAAATGAACTAATCATGGTACGTTTTGCCGTATAAATGTCCATAATGTAAATTTGCGCTTGATGATGTTCAAACGTTACATAGGCCAAACGCGTACCCGTTGGATTCCACGTTGGTGACATTAACGGTTGTTTCGATCTTAATAATACCTGTTCGTTATAACCATCATAATCAGCAATAGCAAGCTGATAAGGATACTCTCCTTGATCTCGAACAATAACATAGGCAATTTTTGTTAAAAAAGCGCCACGTGTACCGGTAAGTTTTTCATAAACTACATCACTTATACGATGAGCATAGCGACGAAATTGATCTGCGCCAATTTCAACGGTTCTTTCATCTAAAATGTGATCATTAGCAGCAACTAATTGACCGTTACTGAGCATTTGTGCCTGACCACCAGTAATTTGCCCACGAATAACATCAATCAATTGAAAATGAATTTGGTAACGACCAATACTTGTTTCTTTTATTTGTCCTACCACGAGAGCTTCAACGCCTTCACTTGCCCATGCAGCATAATCGATATCGTCTACATTTTTTGGAGTTTGCGGAAATTTAAGCGCGCTAATTGGATTAAATTTACCACTACGGATCAAATCGTTCGCAACTACCTTAGAAATTTGCTCTGGAATTGCGCCATTGCCTTCCCAAACAAAAGGTAATACGGCGATAGGTCGAGCACTATCAACACCTTCTGTAATTACAATTTCTAAAGCCGCTAATACATGATTAGAAAAAACAGCAAACAGTAAAATTAAAATCGAGGAATATTTTTTCATAACGGTTTATAAATTCTCTTTTTTATTAAAATCATTTTAAATAATTTTTATTATCTTAAAATTCTATTTTAGTCATTAAATTCTGGCACAACCGTAAGACTGATAGTACGCATTTCTTTAAAAACTTCGACATCTTTAGATACAGGTAATGTGCCTGCTTTATATATGGCTTTTTGTGCAGCATCGCAAACGATTCGATTACCAGCCCCTTTAACAACGTTAGTAACAAAACCAGATGGTGCAAGACTTATCGTTAATTTACAAGATTTTCCTGCCATCGACGCTTTATCTGTTATTAAATTTCGTTGAATTGCTTGTGAAATTAACGCGGTATAGCGTTGAATTTCACTCATCATTTGTTGGCGACGAGCATTTTGACGTGAAGCCATTTCTTCAGCAAGTTGTTTTTCAAGCATTCTTTCTTGGGCTGCTCTTTCTTTAGCTTCAAGTTCTTTTCTTTTTCGATCGGCTATTTTTTTCTTCCGTAACTCTTCAGATTTTTTGGCTGCTTTTTCTTCTTTAATACGCCTCGCTTTTGCATCATCCGCAGCTTTGTCTGCTTTACGTTTTAGTGCCTCTTTATTTTTACGATCTTTTTCGGCAGCAGCAGCTTTAGCCTTAGCTGTTTTCGCAGCTTTATCAGCTTTACGCTTTTCTCTTTCTTTTATTTTACGTGATTGTTCTAATTTTTTTATTTTGTCTTGTTCTTTTTTTCTTGATTTTTTTGCCTTTGACGCGCGATTTTCTAACGCTTTAATGCGTTTTAATTCTGCTGCTTTAACCGCTGCTTTTTCCTTTCTTATTTGATCAACTTGGCGTTGAAATTTTTGTTTATTAATTGCTACAGCTTCAATTGGTTTAACTGGTTTAGCTTGCATTGCAACTTGTAGGGGAGTTGGTTTTGGCTTCGAGTCAAAATCACCAAGGCCCATGAGTAAAGCAACAACAATATGCAATACAACGCTTAAAGATAAGGCGACTATATACTTCTTTTGCACTTATTTTTTCTCCGGTGTATCTGTCATTAAACCAACAGATGGAACCCCTGCCACCGTTTGTAACAACACCATAAGTTGTACAACAGCATTATAAGAAACATTACCATCACCGTTTACAACAACCGGCGTATTAGGCTCCACGGCGAGATGGGCTTTTACTAAAGTAGCCACTTCTTCAGCTGACATTGCTTCATTTTTACTTGTGCCTACAGCTAAATAATAATTACCGTCGGCATCAACAGATGCGACTAATGGCGGCTTTGTATCTTTAGACAAGGGCTCAGCATCAGCTTTGGGTAAATCAACTTTAACCCCTTGAGTGATTAATGGTGCAGTAACCATAAATATAATGAGTAATACCAACATGACATCAATATAAGGAACTACATTAATTTCAGCAACTTTACGGCGCCTTACCCGAGTGTACGAATACATAGTATTATCCTTATTTATTCAACTCTGTAGCTGATTGGCGTTGTAGTATGCTGGAAAATTCTTCCATAAAATTACCGTAACTGTTTTCTAATTTTTCAACGGTATGACTAAATCGATTGAAGGCCATTACCGCAGGAATCGCTGCAAATAAGCCCATCGCAGTCGCAATTAGCGCTTCAGCAATACCCGGAGCAACCATGGCAAGAGTAGCTTGTTCAACAGCACCTAAAGCGATAAATGAATTCATAATTCCCCAAACGGTACCAAACAAACCAATATAAGGACTAATTGAGCCAACGGTTGCCATAAAAGGTAAATGTGTTTCAAGTTGATCCACTTCTCTTGATAAAGCAACTCGCATTGCGCGATGTGTGCCGTCAACAATTTCGGAAGATGAACTTATATGACTTTTTCTTAAACGGGCAAATTCTTTAAATCCGGCAACAAACAAGCTTTCAATACCATGTGTTTGTGGTTTAACTGAAATTTCACTATACAATTTGCTTAAATCAGCCCCACTCCAAAATTTATCTTCAAACGTTTTCAATTGCCGTTTTGATTTTGTTAAAGCTTGGCTCCTTTGAAATATCATTGTCCAACACGCAATAGAAAAAGCTAACAGCACTAACATTACAAATTTAACTAAAAGACTGGCTTGCAAAAAAAGATCTAAAAAAGAAATATCAGCTGACACGTTTTAACGCTCCTAAAATCGTTTGGGGAATAGCACACACCTTATTGTTAGATAATTTATTCTGTGCTAATTCTATTGAAGCAACCTTAATTGTTGCGGTTGCAATTAGTTGTTCTTGTTGATTGGTAATTTGCTGCTGAAAAATCAAACTAGCTCGCTTTAATAATGTAATTTGAGACTTTACTGTAAGTTGATCATCTAATTTTGCAGAAGCAATATTATCCATTTCAACGTGTCTGACCACAAAAGCCACATTTTGTTCTAAAAAAAATGATTGTTCGATACCTAGCTCTCGAAGCCATTCAGTTCGAGCACGTTCAAAAAATTTCAAATAATTAGCATAATAAACAATGCCACCCGCATCGGTGTCTTCATAATAAACACGCAGGTGATAAGTATTAGTAGGAGTTTCGAACATGAAAAAGGCGTTTCTCTGATCTACAACTAAAATAAAGTTATATCTTAATTGCAATAGCGCCAGCTCACAAGAGGTAGTAAGCATTGTTTTGGTATAATTTTGTTAATAAGTTCAACAACCTTAAGGAATAGGAGCTTTTTTATGATCAATAACGTTTAATTTGTCAATTTAGTGATTATGATTGAAAAATCATTCACCAAATTAATTCACTAATACTGCATGAATAATTAATTTTAGTAGCAAGTAGAGAATAACTATTCAACGTTTACTTTAAAGGATAAAACAACTTTAATTCGGATTAGTTTTTCTAATGCAAAATCTGAATTTGTTTAGTTTGTGTGAATCAAAAAAAATGATTATTATTGCAATATGTTCTGAGCTAGCGCAGTGATACCTTTAATTTATAGCTATTTTATATATTAATTGTTTCCATTAGACAGATACCTAATTGAATTGATCATTTTTTATCTTTTCTTTGACATGTTCCCGGAATTTTAAACTTCCTTCTATCAACTTTATTTAAGTTGGCCTGCAATTGATGTTGCAGGCTTTTTTTTGCTTAAAATTAAATAGCTATAAATAAAAATCGTCCATAAATAAAAATCGTCTATAAATAAAAATCGTCTATAAATAAAAATCGTCATCCATTTAAAATAGACGTTTTATTCTTTTATTAGTCTTTTAATGGTACATCTAAACCAAAGTGGAGATATGCTCTATCGGTTACAATTCTACCGCGCGGCGTTCTTTGTAAAAAGCCTTGTTGAATTAGATATGGTTCGAGTACATCTTCGATAGTTTCACGTTCTTCGCCAATTGCTGCGGCTACATTATCAAGTCCTACAGGTCCACCCATAAATTTATCGATAATAGCGCTGAGCAATTTTCTGTCCATTAAATCAAAACCTTCGTTATCGACATCTAGCATTTCAAGTGCTAATGCAGAAGTTTCTTGGTCAATATGACCTGCTGTTTTAACTTCAGCATAATCTCGAACGCGGCGTAATAAACGATTAGATATACGTGGTGTTCCACGAGATCGGCGAGCAATTTCTTGAGCGCCCTGATGTTCTATAGATAAATTTAAAAAGTGGGCTGAACGACTAACAATATCGGTTAAGTCTGCCACCTTATAAAATTCAAGTCGCTGTACTATGCCGAAACGATCTCGTAGTGGTGAGGTTAACGCGCCAGCTCGAGTAGTTGCGCCAATTAAAGTAAATGGAGGTAAATCTAGTTTGATCGAACGTGCTGCTGGCCCTTCCCCGATCATAATATCAAGTTGATAATCTTCCATTGCAGGATAAAGAATTTCTTCAACAACGGGACTTAATCGATGAATTTCATCAATAAAAAGTACATCATTTTCTTCTAAATTAGTTAATAATGCCGCTAAATCACCCGCTTTTTCTAAAACAGGGCCAGATGTGGCGCGAATATTAACGCCCATTTCATTGGCAACAATATTCGCTAATGTGGTTTTACCTAAGCCTGGAGGACCAAAAATCAATAAATGATCAAGCGGTTCATTACGCCTTTTGGCCGCTTCAATAAATATTTCCATTTGCTTTTTAACATGCTCTTGCCCTGTATAATCACTTAATAATTTAGGGCGAATAGCACGATCGACACTTTCATCTTCAATGCTAGCAATGGGTTCAATTAGTCGATCAGCTTCTATCATATTGTTGGGTAAATCCAATTTTATTTATCATTATTTTACGGGGCATTATCATTGAGGCAAGAAAATTATTGCCTCATGTTAAACACAATATAGAGCACAATGTTAAAGAAATTAATTAAATCATTGCTTTAAGTGCATCACGAATAACATCTTCACTGCGACTTCCATCTTTATAAACTGCTTTAACCGCTTTGTCTGCTTGACCTTGAGTATAACCAAGAGAGATTAAAGCGTTAATTGCATCACCTTTCACTGGGCTAACAATAAACGTAGATTCAATGGTTGAAGACATTATCATGCTATCTGTTGCGGGTGTTTCACTACTAATTTGCCAATCTTTTAAACGGTCGCGCATCTCAATTAACAAACGCTCTGCTGTTTTTTTACCAACACCCGGAATTTTCACCATAGTAGATAACTGATCATGTACCACACAACTGACAAATTGATCTGCAGACATTGCCGATAAAATAGCAAGCGCTAATTTAGGGCCAACACCATTTACCTTGATTAATAAACGAAACAGTTTTCGTTCAACTTTATTAGTAAAACCATATAATAATTGCGCATCTTCTCGTACTACAAAGTGAGTAAAAACAACAGCTTCTTCATCAACTTCAGGCAAGGCATAAAAGCTAGTCATGGGTAATGTTACTTCATACCCAACACCAGCACATTCTATTAAAATTTCAGGGGGAGATTTTTCTACTAAACAACCGCGTAATCTACCTATCACGAATAATACTCTTTTGGTAAAACAAAACTAAGCCAACTTTAACACTATATATTTATACAGTAAAGTTGGGGTGAGTAATTTTATCTTTGAATTGAGTATTAAGACACATTATTTTATTAACGCAATCGGCGGCGCACTGTTTTACTTGCTTGACCTGATAATTTTAATAATGCACTAGCACTATGAGCATGACATAAAGCAACGGCCAAGGCATCTGCCGCATCTGCTTGCGGTGTGCCCGGTAATTTCAGTATTGATTTAACCATATGTTGAACTTGCGATTTATCTGCGGCTCCTGTGCCAACTACGGCTTGCTTTATTTGCCTTGCCGAATATTCTGCAATAAGCAAACCGTTATTGGTTGCCGCAACAATAGCTGCGCCACGGGCTTGTCCTAACTTTAGCGCGGAATCAGGATTTTTGGCCATAAAAACTTGCTCAATGGCAAATTCATCAGGATTAAATTGACGAATGATTTCAGACACACCAGCAAAAATGGTTTGTAAGCGACTACCTAAAGAATCACCTTGGCTTAATGCTTTTATACAACCACTACCTAAGTATTCAAAACTACGAGCTTGTTGCTTAATAACGCCATAGCCGGTAAAGCGAGAACCTGGGTCAATACCTAAAATAATGGTCATTTTGTGCCTGTTAATTCGAGAAATTCATATTTTAACATGGCTATGTAGATAACTCAGATGCTTATATTAAATCTGTCATCCTGAATTTATTTCAAGATCTACTCGCTGAGATACTGAAACGAGTTCAGTATGACGATAAAAAAATAATATTTCAATCTACCTAAATATGATGCATAACCACGTATTTTAATTCATACTTTACGGATAAAGAAACTAAAAAGCACGGTAAAACCGTGCTTTTGTAGTTAACTAAAGTAAACGTTACTCTATTTTAGGTTTAGCTTTAAATTTCGCTCTCGTTTCCGCTTTTTTCTTCAACTATTTTTGCGATACCTAACTCAGCAAGTTGTGCCTCACTTGCTTGACCCGGCGCATTGGTTAATGGACATGCAGCAGTCGTTGTTTTAGGAAAGGCCATAACGTCACGTATTGAGCTTGCTCCAGTCATTAACATAACTATTCGGTCTAAACCAAAAGCTAAACCTGCATGAGGTGGAGCACCATATTGTAATGCTTCAAGTAAGAAACCAAATTTTTCTTGAGCTTCTTCGTCGCTAATACCTAAAATTCTAAACACAGCAGCCTGCATATCTTGATTATGAATACGTACTGAGCCACCACCTAATTCACAGCCATTTAATACCATATCGTAAGCATTTGATAATGCGCCAATAGGATTAGCTTCAAGTTGTGCTGGGGTTAAATTTGTTGGGGCTGTAAATGGATGATGTAAAGCATGCATATTGCCATCGATTTCTTCAAACATAGGGAAATCAACAACCCATAACGGTTTCCATTCACCTTCAAGTAAATCTAAATCTTCACCAAGTTTAAGGCGTAGTGCGCCAAGTGATTCAGTGACTACATTGTAGTTATCAGCACCAAAGAAAATAATATCACCTGTTTTAGCATTTACGCGTGTTAACAAAGCGGTTACTTGCTCTTTAGCTAAAAATTTCAAAATTGGTGATTGTAAACCGTCAACACCTGTTTCAAGTGCAGCGTCAATATCGTTTACTTTTAACCATGGCATGCCTTTCGCGCCATAAATACCGACAAACTTAGTTAAGTCGTCAATACCTTTACGTGAAAATGAAGCCGCGCCATTTGGCACACAAATTACCGCAACACGGCCTTTTTCGTCATTTGCAGGGCCTGAAAACACTTTAAATTCTACGTCTTTTAAAATGTCCGCAACATCAGTAATTTCTAACGGATTACGTAAATCTGGCTTATCTGAACCATAACGAGTCATGGCTTCAAGATAAGTCATACGCGGAAAATCACCTAAATCGACATTTAATAACGATTGAAATAATTCGCGGATCATTTTTTCAGTAACCGCCATTACTTGATCGCTACTCATAAATGATGTTTCAATATCTATTTGAGTAAATTCTGGCTGTCTGTCAGCTCGTAAATCTTCATCTCTGAAACATTTTACAATTTGGTAATAACGTTCCATGCCAGACATCATCAACAATTGTTTAAATAATTGTGGAGATTGAGGTAATGCAAAAAATTTACCTTTATGCGTACGACTTGGTACTAAATAATCACGAGCACCTTCAGGCGTAGCAGCGGTTAAAATAGGCGTTTCGATATCTAAAAAGCCTTGATTTTCTAACGAACTACGTACTTGAGAAGTTACTTTTGCACGAAAACGCATACGTTCCGTCATTTCTGGACGACGTAAATCTAAATAGCGATATTTTAAGCGTTGTTCTTCAGAATTATTTTGGTTTGGATCAAGTGGTAACGGCGCAGATTTGTTTAAAATAGTTAATGATAAACCAAGCACTTCAATGCCACCGGTTTTCATTTTTTTATTTACTTGCCCTTCTGGACGAGCGCGAACTAGGCCAGTTAATTGCACACAAAATTCATTACGTAAAGAATTAGCACTCGCTAAAACGTCCGGTAAATCAGGGTCATAAACCACTTGAACTAAACCTTCACGGTCGCGTAAATCTAAAAAGATCATCGCACCTAAATCCCGACGTTTATTTACCCAACCACAAAGTGTAATTTCTTGACCAATATGAGATTCGTTCACCTCACCACAATAAAGACTGCGCATTAATGTTACCTTACTTAAATCAATAACCGATCAAATATTACTTGGCTCTTAAAGAGTAAGCATATTTGACTTAGAAAAATGCCGACATTATAAAGCAATAATCGCTAATGTCACCGTTAGTATCAGGATTATTAGTTGTTTAACTTAAAATGAAGCGGATCAATTCTGATCTTTATTGAAGGTATAGTTGTTTTTACCTTGTGCTTTAACTTTGTACATCAAAGTATCTGCAACTTTAAGTAGTTCAGTGTCTGTTGTACCATCATCTGGGTATAAAGCAATACCAATGCTGCAACCGACACAAGTTGTAATAGCAGATAATTCAAACGGTGTTTTAAGTAAATGTAATATTTTATCTGCAATAAAAGCAGCCTCTTCGCCCTTATGAAGACCTGTTAATAAAAAAACAAACTCATCACCGCCAAAACGTACCAAGGTATCTGAGTTTCGAACACTGGTCTGTAAACGCTGTGATAATTGTTTTAGTAATTCATCACCGACATCATGTCCATAAGTATCGTTTATAGATTTAAAACCATCTAAATCTAAAAATAATACGGCCATTTGTAAATTTTGGCGTTGATGTAAACCAATAAGATTATTTAACCTGTCTTTTAATAATGCTCTGTTACCCAGCCCAGTTAAATCATCATGAGTGGCCATGTGTTTCATTTTTTCTTCAAGATTTTTACGATGCTCAACTTCTTTAAATAAACGTCTATTCCACACAACGATTATAGCGATCACTACAAAAATTATAATTGCCGCTTGTAGTGCAACTCTTAAAACAATATTTTTATCAAATCCGGTATTTATTTTTACATTGAACCATTTCTCATATATTTTTTGTTTTTCATTTTTGGTAATGCTTAAAATACCTTTATTAATAATAGAATGTAACTCAGGCCAATCCTTACGCACAGCCATATGCGTACTATCCCACTCTAAATCATCAATCACTGAAATCATTAAAGCGACCGTACTTTCTTTTTTTAGTAATTCGCTAGCAATAACTAATGGTTCGAGCATTCCATCAATCTCTCCTTGCTCAATAGCTGCTAGCCCATCTTGAGTTGTATCAACCAACCTTAAAGATATTTGAGGATAGTTTGATCTCAGTTTATTTATTAATTGGTAGCCTTTAACAACGGCAATTTTTTTACCATAAAAATCTTTTAACTGTGAATGCTTTCCAAATGCTTGCGGATGAAGAATTACCCAAGGAAGTTCCCAATACGGTTCGGTAAAAAGCAATTTTCCTTTACGTTCTGTGGTTGGAGATATGCCACCAGCCATCGCTATTTTTTTATCTATAAGCGCTTGAAAAAGTTTCTTCCAATTGTCAAAAACCACAAAATTAAAATCAATTGAAGACCGTTCACCCATTAATTTAATAATATCTACATTAATACCACTTAATTGCCCTTGTTTATTAACAAACTCCATAGGCTGCCAATCTTTTACAACACCAACATCTATCTGCCTGTGCTTTTCTAAAAAAGATTTTTCTTTCGCTGATAATACTAAGCCTTTATCGCGTTGTTCAAAATAAAGCGTAGTTTTATTTGGCATCCATTTTTTTTCAATGGCAATAAGTTTATCTATTGGGATTTGCGCAAAACCCTCTTTTATAATTTCAGCTAAGCGTTCATTATCAGCCGAAACAAGTGAATAGATATTTGAAGTAAAAACGGGGTCATCAAGTTGAAAAAATGATGATTGTAAATTTGCTTTCAGCAACCGTACATCCATAATATCGGTAGAACTAATTAAAGCATCGATATCACCTTTTTCAGCCGATTCAAGTAATAAATCAACATTGGAAAAATTTTTTAATTGAATTTGAGGATATTCACTTTCTAATTGCTGTTTATAAGGAGATGTACCAAAAATACCTACTTTATGCCCCTGAAGGTCAGATAAATTTTTAATATTATCAAGTGTTGAATTCACATACACTTTAGATTTCGCTTGGTATATACGCCACGTTTTTTTTAAGTTTATTTTGTTTACCTTATTGAGTGGAAAGGCAACTATTGCATCGACACTTTGTTCTTTAATTAACGCTATTGAAGCTGTCATATCTTCAGAAATAAAATCTATTTTTTGACCTGTATATCGAGCCCATAATTTCCATAAATCAATAAACAAACCTTGGGGCTTACCAGTGCGAGATAAGGTCATATATGGAGCTGTGTTAGGAGTAAAAGCTAATAGCAAGGTATCACTTTGTTTATCTAAACCTAACCACTTACGTTCAATAGCTGCTTTTTCTTCAACAGATATTTTTACAAAACCTTGTTCTATGAATGAAAGTAGTTTTTTATTACCTTTTTTTACTGCAACAGCATAATCCCATTGGCGAATTAAAATTCGCTTACTTTGAGGAAAAAATTGTTTTAACTCTTTAGATTTAAGAAAGTGGTTGGATAATTTATCAATATCAGTAAAAGCTAAAATTTCGCCATTTAAAGCTGCCTTGTATTTAGCATCACGATTAATATAGGTTTTAAATTTTAATTGTGGGAATTTTTGTCTTAGTTGATTTACTTGAGCTGAATTTTCAACAACACCAATTGTGTAGGGCTTTAATTGTTCTGCCTTAGTAAAATCTACCAAACTTTGCTGTAAATAAAAGTAGTTTTTAATCATAAAAAGGGAAGATGAAAAATCAAAATTTATTCTACGTTTATCGGTATTTACTAAGCCACCATGAATATCAATGAGCCCTTGTTGGACTTGAGTTAGTGTTTGAGACCAAGTTGAGGGAACAAATTTAATATCAACATGTTGTTTTTTAGCCCAAAGTCGCCAAAAATCAACCATCACCCCCGCGGGCTGACCTTGCTCATTAATAAATTGATAAGGATAAGTGGTTTTATTTATTGCTATGGTAAGGGTTTTGTCTTGAAAATTGACAGCGTTATCTTTAGCAAGAGTACTGGAGCAAAAAAAAGAAGAAAATAAAATTAAAATATAACATGTGATTTTAGTGATAAAGCATTACCTCGAAGAAATCCATTTTGTCTTTTAAATAAAACATATTAATTAAAAAATTGTTTTTGTTTTAAAAGAGAACCTATTATTGACAAAAAAAGTTCGCGCATGCAAATTTTATTTGCAGTAAGGTTTTATTTGCGCTTGGCTCCAGTTAAAATACTACTATTAATAATACTATTGTATAGCACATGAACCACTCTAAAGCCGATTTAATATATTCCAGCCCACAGAATAAAATAAAAGACTTTTCGTTTGACGAACAAGTTGTTGAAGTATTTCCAGATATGATTAAACGTTCAGTGCCTGGCTATAGCACTATTATTGAAACCATAGGTCGTTTAAGCCAAACACACGTTGCTAATAACACTAATGTTTATGATTTAGGATGTTCATTAGGGGCAGCAACTTTAGCAATGCGGCAAAATATTACAGCTGAAAATTGCCATATAATAGGCATTGATAATTCATCTGCTATGGTCGAACGATGTAAAAACCATATTAACGCATTTAAAGCCAATACCCCTTGCTCAATTATTCAAGATGATATTCTTAATATAACATTAAAAAATACATCAATGGTGGTGCTTAACTTTACGCTACAGTTCATTGAAAAAGATAAACGCCAACAGTTATTAAATAATATTGCGAATGGCATGAACAAAGGTGGTATTTTAATTTTATCAGAAAAAATCAGTCACAATGACGATATTTGTCAGGATCTATTGACCGATTTACATCATGATTTTAAACGCGCTAATGGTTACAGCGATTTAGAAATTGCGCAAAAACGCACTGCATTAGAGCAAGTAATGAAACCAGATAGTTTAGATACCCATCAACACCGTTTATCCGAAGCTGGTTTTAGCCGAGCCACTACATGGTTTCAATGTTTTAATTTTATTTCAATGGTCGCGATAAAATAACACTGTTTTAATCGCACATGTGTAAACAAAATAATTTTCAACCGTTAATCTAGCTTGAGTAAGTCAATGACATCGTTTAATAAATTTTATCAACAAATTGCCACTAATCGTTTAAGTCATTGGCTTGAAACCTTACCTGCTCAACTTAATCTTTGGCAGCGCGAACAATTGCATGGCGAATTTAAGCATTGGCAGAAAACGCTAGATGCCCTGCCAGATGTTCAAACTGAATTTTTAAATATAAAAGACACTGTCAGCGTTGGCAAACGTGATGATATTAATGACGGTGAATTTAAGCGTTTAGAAAACTTGTTACGAAAATTTAAACCTTGGCGTAAAGGTCCATACCATATTCATGGTTTACATATTGATACTGAATGGCGCTCAGATTTTAAATGGGATCGTTTACAAGATGAAATTAGTGATTTAAGCAATCGCTATGTGCTCGACATTGGCTGTGGCAGTGGCTACCACTTATGGCGTATGCGCGGTGCAGGCGCTAAATTTGTTGTGGGTATTGATCCAACTCAGCTGTTTTATATGCAATTTAATGCAATAAAACACTTTATAAAAGACGACAATGTGAATTTACTTCCGCTTGGTGTTGAACAGCTACCTGAATTAAAAGCGTTTGATACCGTATTTGCGATGGGCGTTTTATATCATCGCCGCTCACCGATAGATTTTTTGTACCAACTAAAATCTCAATTAGTTAAAGGCGGTGAATTAGTGTTAGAAACGTTAATAGTTGATGGCGATGAAAATACCGTATTAGTGCCTGGGGAACGTTATGCAAAAATGCGCAATGTTTGGTTTTTACCTAGTTGTGATGCTATGTGTGCATGGTTAGCTCGCTGTGGTTTCAGTGATATTCGTTTAGTAAATACCGACATAACTGCGTTTGAAGAACAGCGTAAAACCGATTGGATAGATACCGAATCACTACAAGATTTTTTAGATCCTAACGACAGCAGTAAAACCATTGAAGGTTATCCTGCGCCTAAACGTGCTATTTTTATCGCCAAAGCATAGATATAAAGGTAGGATTATTAAATACAAACGAGCAAGTTTAAATTTTCGTGTTTAAAGGAATGATATGAATTCACCGTGGTTAGCAAGACGTTTAAGCAAAGTATCAACTAGACAACAAGATCACCGCACACCTTTTCAACGTGATCGCGCACGTATCCTTCATTCCGCGGCTTTCAGACGCTTGCAATCAAAAACCCAAGTCATGGGCAGTGGTCAAAGCGACTTTTATCGAACACGACTTACTCATTCGCTCGAAGCTGCACAAATTGGCTCTGGCATTAGCGCACAATTACGTTGTAAATATCCTGAACTTTGCCAACAGTTATTTCCTCAAGACGATACTTTAATTGAAGCCTTGTGTTTAGCGCACGATATTGGACACCCGCCATTCGGTCATGGTGGAGAAGTCGCCTTGCATTATATGATGCGCGATCACGGTGGTTTTGAAGGTAATGGTCAAACCTTTAGAATATTAACCTGCCTAGAACCTTTTAGTGAACATTTCGGTATGAATTTAACTCGTCGTACCTTACTTGGCATATTGAAATATCCACAAACACTTAACACTTTAGCCAAAACTACAACAGCGCTTGAACCTAAAAGTTTTCGCCAACTAAAAGCAAGCCAATGGCATCCACCAAAAGGTTTGTATGAAGACGACCAAGAAACAATGACTTGGTTATTAGCGCCGTTATCAGCTAACGATAGATCTGTTTTCCAACAATTTACCAATATTCAAATGGATAGTAAGCATGGAAAAACCCTATTTAAATCGCTTGATTGTTCGATAATGGAATTAGCTGATGATATAGCTTACGGCATACATGATCTTGAAGATGCTATTGTAACAGGTGTTGTTAATCGCGACGATTTTGAAAGCCATGTTATTGTTAAATTAAAACAACTTGATGACCAATGGCTGCAAAAATACAGTAAAAACCTTACAGATAAACTTTTTAGCGATTTACATCATTTACAAAAAGACGCTATTGGTGGTTTAGTTAATTATTTAATTACCGCGATTGAATTAGTTGATTTAAATGAAATAAATGAGCAAACATTCACAGAGCCGTTATTGCAATATAATGCAAAATTACCGCTGGTTACTTCAAATGCATTACAAATATTTAAAGACTTTGTTTTTGAATTCGTGATTAAGCAACCCAGTATTCAACGGGTTGAATATCAAGGACAGCAAATTGTCATGGAAATATTTGAAGCGTTGGCTTCAGATCCACTTCGTTTACTACCCAAACATACTGCAAAACGTTGGCAGCAAGCACAAGACAAAGGCAATAATCCACATCGCGTTATCGCTGATTATGTTTCAGGTATGACAGATGAATATGCAACGAAATTATATAGCACCTTGTTTGTGCCGCATAATAACCCTGCGTTTAGAGTGTAAATTTGACTAATATTTTCAATTAGTTAAAAATATTTACAAAGTTCTTAAATAAAGCCCTGTTTCGGTAGAATAGCCCAAAGATTTGCCAACAATGGTATTTTTTTTGTTAAGAATATAATAACTTGGATAGGCTTTAACTTTAAATGCTGTTTTTATTTCATTATTTCCATAAGCCATAGGAAAGCTTAAATCATGGCGTTTAGCAAAATCAATTACTGACTCTCTACTTTCGTAATCAAGCGCTACAGCAATGATATTAATGTTAGCGTTTTTTTTATGCAATGCTTCTAAATTTTCAATACTGAAATTACATATCTGACACCAAGGGGCAAAAAAGTACACCACTGTCGTTTTATTATCTGCCTGTACAAACAGTTGATCACCATTAAGCTTTTCAACAGTAAAGGTATCTATTGGCATTTTACTATCGCTAGCCAACATACTACTTTCACGAAACCATGACGCAACATTGAAGACGAGAATAAAAAATAAAGTTTGTAATAAAAGACTACGAAGCAAGGTAATTCCCAAATTGACTAAAGACGTTATTTTAATTACTAGACCTTAGTCAGTTAAAATTTATTCATAAAAAATCCGAGATTAACTCGGATTTTTCATTTGTTTTATTCTAGATAACTAATATTGGTAGCTTTCATTATCAGGTTAGTTTAGATCCTGACCTGCGTCAGGATAACGGTTCTTGTCAGAATGATGTAGATCAGGATAACAGGATTTATCTGTCAGTCATGCTGAACTCGTTCGACCTAATGTTAGTCCGTCATGCTGAACTTGTTTCCAATGCTGTTCGTTTAAGCGTTTTCTTTACGCTTTTGCGATCGTTTCACTGGAAATTTTCCTATCCTCATTTTTACCGCCCTAGGATAATTAGGGCGTTTTGATTT
>Ga0316204_10000877_pt1 | contig 95433 bp, 85 predicted proteins | sample 6monrhotite_MG_2_FD_205661 | JGI IMG/M metagenome (GOLD analysis project Ga0316204, IMG submission 205661) | Microbial mat bacterial communities from mineral coupon in-situ incubated in ocean water Damariscotta River, Maine, United States -... | ecosystem: Environmental > Aquatic > Marine >... | reverse complement strand
TAAAATCACATTTGGTTCTTAACTTCGACCTCGTCAATTTTCAAAAATAATCTCATCTCTTTGAATCTTAATACATTTAATGACTATTGGTTAATATATATTCCTTTCCTAGATCAGGAGGTCTGAAGTTATCTCGCACAGAAGCGTAACAACATTAATTTGCGTCTTAATCTTCAGATAGGGGATTAACTCGGCAAGGATAATGGCCGATTTTTCCTACGACAATATTGACCAATTGAGACTATTTAAACATATACTAAGTTTGTTTTAGGGGGGTATAATTACGCCTATACGTAACGGAAAGTGTCATGAGTAAAAATATACTAGCAACCTGGGAAGTGACAACCAAGACGAATATCACAAGCGTTATTGTGCCTGATGGGTGCCAGGATCTCATTATGTACTTGCCAGCTGGCGACAGACCCCATTGGTTTGTTTCACCATTGTTTGACGAAACACATACCGTTACATTAAATTCTAACTCGACGATTATGGGATTACGAATCAGGCCCGGCACGCGCATTGACGAAGCAAATCTTCTGGCATCGATGCCAGAAGATCAAATTGAGTATAATGACATCGGCGAACGCCTTGATGCTTTTACCACTTGCAAAAATTCAACTAAGGAAGCGCTTAATAATTTAGCGGATGCCAAAACGGTAAAACAAGCCGCTAATGAAATAGGCACAACGCCAAGGACGTTGCAACGCTTAGTGATGCGGGAAACGGGCAGGCCGCCCGTATATTGGATAATGCTCGCTAGAGCCAGAAAAGCCGCTCGAGCGCTAAACAGTGCTTTATGCCTTGCCGGTATCGCTGAACGTTACGGCTATGCCGACCAAGCACATATGTGCAGAGAATTTAAGCGGTGGTTTAATGCGAGCCCTTCTGTTTTAAGAAATACCCCAAGTAAATTGAACCGACTTGCAGACGAAGGCTATGATGGCGCAGAAACAGGTGTGCACAGTTCAATTAAAAACCCATTTATGTCTGAAACATAGGCGGTGGTTTGTCCCCATGGCATGTCTTCAGCGTTTTGCACGAGGGTTGCGCCAGCGGCCAACGCCTTGGAAAGGGCAGCAGCAACATCGTTCGTCTCGAATGCAATTTCAAATGTCGGATTGCCTGAATTGGCCCGTCCAGGGTTTTTTCCAATATCGGTCATTAACGTTAAGGAAGAAAACGAAAGTGTTGTAGGTCCGGTGTCAAGCTCACCGTAGTCACCACTTTCATGCAACATCGCCCGCTTAAAACCAAAAGCATTTTCAAAAAAATCCAGTGTTTCTGTCACATTTTCGACATACAATATCGTATATTTAAACTTCAAATTGCCCATTGCGTCCTCCAATAATCAGTAAACTTGTCGAATAAGTATAGTGAGAGAGGCCGTTGATGTCTTGAATATATGCGACAAAATAGTACGTTCCGTTTACCATAAAGAGGATAATCGTATTTGTAGTCATGTGTTTCTCTGTGTTGTTGGTGCTGAGTTTTACCAAAACAGTGCTCCAATACAGGAGCAAGAGACAATCCTAGTGTATTGAAAGGTTTCGGTATAGTGCCCGGTAAAAAACAATCCTCATCGCGTATTTCCACCCTCACTGGTTTATCCCGCAAGGAAGTGGCTCGGCTTGAAGCATTGCCGCCAAAACAAGACCTGCTGGACGCTTCCAGCATTAATCGGGCTGCGCGTGTTTTCAGCGGCTGGGTAAGACAATCTGATAGGAAGAACCCGGCTGACTTAGCTTTTGAAGGTGGCATCAACAGCTTTACCATCTTTGTAAAGCATTACTGCGACGAATTCACTGCACGCTCCATCGCTTTTGGAACATTCTATCTGTGTACTTTATTCAATACACTAACAATATCATAACACCTCATCCAATAATTCCACCCAATGTCTCACCGGCACATTGGCTTTGGTTGCCATGTGCATCTGACAACCGATGTTGGCGGTGGCGATGACGTCGGGTGCCTCATGTTGCAGCGCAGTAAGCTTGTTGTCGAGCAGGCGTTGCGATAACTGCGGCTGCAAAATGGAGTACGTGCCGGCGGAACCGCAACATATATGTGCATCGGTAATCGACGTTAAGGTGAACCCTGCTTTTTCCAATATGGCTTCCACAACACCATTTAACTTTTGTCCGTGTTGCAGGGTGCAGGGGCTGTGAAAAGCCACTTTTAGCGGGCTTTGCGTCAGCTTTTTCCGTGATTGAAGTTCATTGCCAATGACTTCACTCAAATCTTTCGTGAGCGCACTGATACGCGCCGCTTTTTCGGCATATTGCGGGTCATTTTTAAGTAATTCGCCATAGTCTTTAACAACGGCACCACAACCACTGGCGGTGATAACAATGGCTTCAGTACCCTGCTCTAAATAAGGCCACCAGGCATCGATGTTACGCCGCATAAAATCCAGCCCTTCTTCCGCATAGGACAAATGATGGCTGACGGCACCGCAACAGCCTGCCCCGGCAGCACTTTGCAATTCAATACCGAATTTATTTAATACACGGCTGGCCGCTATATTCGTTTGCGGCGTAGCAACCGACTGCACGCAGCCCTGCAATACCACCATCTTACGAGAGAGAGTTTGTTGCTCACTTATTTGTTGTACAAGGGGCTGTTGAGTACCATTTTGCTGAACAACCTGCGGGGCCGGGGTTGTTTTAACCGCCGGTGGGATTTTTAATTTTAATGCGTTTGGCAGCATAGGCCGAAAGAACTGCCCTATTTTGAGCAATGGCCCAATGCGCTCAGGGAAGGGAAAGATTTTGCGGATGACAAACCGTTGTACATTTTCTAGTAATGTGCGTGGCACTTGTTCCGCCACTATCTCCCGACCAATTTCCACTAAACGTCCATAACGCACCCCGGATGGGCAGGTTGTTTCACAAGCCCGACAAGTTAAACACCGGTCCAGGTGGGTTTGGGTTTTTTGGCTAACGGCGTCCCCTTCCAGTACCTGTTTTATGAGGTAAATACGCCCACGGGGGCCGTCTAGTTCATCACCCAACAACTGATAGGTCGGGCAGGTGGCGGTACAAAAACCACAATGTACGCAGGTCCTCAGTATAACTTCCGCATCGGCCACTAGCGGATTATTTTTGTATTTGTCGCTAATAATAGTTTGCATCTTACCGCTTAAACCCAGATTAATCGGTGTAGTGTTTTTGGTCCCACCCAATGGATGAGAGCGAAATAGCTATTTTTCATTTTTTCTGCAATCTTTTACGTCACTTATTTAAGCATTCAACGAATCAATCACGGTTAAAGGTTCGGATATAGTTTGCCGGGATTTAGAATACCGTGGGGATCGAATGCATTTTTTAGATTTTTATGGATACGCAATAATCCTGGGGACAATGCCTGAAACACATCGTCCTGAGCGGTGTGATATCGAAATATACACGCCTGACCGTCAAGCGCCGCAACAGCCTTGCGGACATCGTCGTGAGGGGCATTCGTGGTTAGCCAACGTAGTGCCCCGCCCCATTCATATAGCCAGTCGCCTTCCAGTATCGAAGGATCAGCATCTGAGGCAATGGATAAACGCCATAAGGGTTTCTGTGATTGAAAAAAAGCGGCTTGCTGTTCTTTTACATTCTGCCAGAATACAGCGCCGTCGGACAACTCATCACCGCCGATAGTAGCAGCGGCGGCATTAACCGCTTTTTCGGCGCCTGACAATCGAACCATTAATTGTGAATTGGAAAAACAGGTTGCTGACACGGGCAATGGCAGCCCTGCCCAGTGATGCATTCTCTCCAGCGCGTCGTGTGCCGGGCATTCTATCACTCGGGTTTGCTCCATATCAGGCTTGGGTATAATTTTTATGGAGACTTCCAGCAATACACCCAATGTTCCCAACGCACCTGCCATTAAACGGGAAACATCGTAACCGGCGACATTTTTCATTACCTGGCCACCAAAGGAGAGTATTTCACCTTTGCCGTTAAGCAGCTTGCAACCAAGCACAAAATCACGAGCCGCACCGGCATAGGCGCGGCGCGGCCCGGAAAAATTGGTTGCAATGGTGCCGCCCAATGTGGCTTTATCGCCAAACGCAGGCGGCTCAAACCCCAGCATCTGGCCGTGCTCGTCCAGCGATTTTTCAATGTAAAGCAGCGGTGTACCGGCGCGAGCCGTTAATACAAGCTCAGTGGGCTCATAGCTCAAAATGCCACGATGGCCGTGAACTGGCAGCGTTTCAGCGTCGATGTGTCTACCATAAAACGCCTTGCTGTTACCGCCCGTTATTTGCAGCGAAGTACCCTGCTCCCGCGCCGCTACCACCTGTTGTTGCAATGCCTGGCTATTATCAGTATCCATCGTTGGAGATCATTATCGGTAAATGTTTTTCTATAATTAGTAACAAAGATTATTAGTGACCATGGTTATTAGTGACAATGGTTATTAGCAAATATTTTCACTATGCAATACCAGCAATCACAACCAGTGCTCATTAAAACCTTTCCAGCTCCGGAAATGGTAACTGCCCCTGGTGCACGTGCATGGCGCCAAATTCAGCACATCGATTCAGGGTTGGTACGGCTTTACCCGGGTTCAACAAGCCTTGTGGATCAAATGCCGCTTTTACAGCATGAAATTGAGTTAATTCCAGGGCGTTAAACTGCACGCACATTTGGTTAATCTTTTCCATGCCAACACCGTGTTCACCAGTAATGGTTCCACCCACTTCAACACACAACTCCAGTATTTTGCCACCAAACGCTTCGGTGCGTTCCAACTCACCGGGTTTATTGGCATCATAAAGTATTAAAGGGTGTAAGTTGCCATCGCCTGCATGAAATACATTCGCCACCTTCAGGTCATATTGCTGCGATAACTGCGCAATGGTTTTTAGTACGGTCGGCAGCTGCTTGCGGGGAATAGTGCCGTCCATACAATAATAATCCGGCGATATCCTCCCCACTGCGGGGAAGGCGGCTTTGCGACCCTGCCAGAATGTCTCGCGCTCTGCGTCGTCTTTGGCAGTGCGCACACTGGTGGCACCACTCGACAGCAACAGACTGCGTACTTTTGAAATATGTTCTGACACTTCTTCATTGGTGCCATCCAACTCGCACAGTAATATTGCCTCGGCATCCAATGGATAACCGGCGTGGACAAAATCCTCCGCGGCGCGTATGGCCAGTTTATCCATCATTTCCAGCCCGGCGGGAATAATACCCGCCGCAATGATGTTGCCAACCGCGATGCCCGCTTTCTCCACATCATTAAAGGCCGCGAGTATCACTTGAGCACGCTCCGGCTTTGGTAACAGTTTTACCGTTACTTCAACAATGACCCCCAGCATGCCTTCGGAACCCGTCATCAGCGCCAATAAATCATAACCTGGGTCATCCAGGCCACTGCCACCGATATTTAACAGCTCTCCGTCAATGGTAACCATTTTAATTTGCTGAATATTGTGCACCGTCAAACCATACTTCAAACAATGCACACCCCCGGAATTTTCCGCAACATTACCGCCAATGGAACAGGCGATTTGTGATGATGGGTCCGGCGCGTAATACAGGCCATATTGATCCGCAGCTTGCGAAATTGCCAAATTACGCACGCCGGGCTGCACTTTAGCAACCCGGCGCTTCGCATCGATGTGAATAATATTCTTGAATTTGGCCAGGCTTAATAAGACACCCTGATGGTGCGGCAAGGCGCCACCAGATAGCCCCGTCCCCGCACCACGCGCTACCACGGGTACTTTATGTTGTTGGCATAAGCGCAACACGGCTTGTACCTGCTCGATGGTACTTGGTAACACCACCGCCAATGGCATTTGCCGATAGGCCGACAACCCATCGCATTCATAAGGCCGAAGATCTTCCACCTCATGCAAGACAGCGCTACTGTGAATAATCTTTTTTAGTGCATTAATGAGGGAAGCCGTATCGATTTCGGGCTTTTCGATTTCCGCGCTATAAATATAGGTGTCACTCGTCATTTTAATATCCAAATGAACATTGAGGTGTCAACATCTCCCCAATTAAAGGCAAAATACAGGACAGACTCAGAATCGGCGTTATTAGAGAGCCGGCAGGTGGATTGAAGCATAAAAAACCGTTATCAGTGATATTATTGTTATTGGAACACCTGGAACATTTTATTAAAGCACGTTGTATTAAAACACGTTGTATTAGCGAAAATAATGACAAAACTGTGCAGGCTCCCTGGACACAGACCATGACATTGCCCGCAAATAGGCCCACTTCCGCAATCTAAATAGCGACTGTACAATATAGCATTACTTTATAATGCCATTTCAGAACATAATTTCACAACAGGAATCCCTGATTGTCATCGTGCAGTTTTGATCGCAAATCACTCAATTCAGTCTGTAAAACAATCGTCCCTGAAGTAAATTTTAGCGCCACGATAATACTGAACCTAAACACCTACTCTGACAAGGTGATAAATTCTCATCAGCGCTTACAATACCGGGAAAATGGAATACAGGCAAATCAACGGCAAAAGCGCTCAGCACTTATAGGGTTACTTAACCAGGCACTTTGGCCATACTTTGGCCTTATGCAGACCTTACCCAGAGTTACAGACAGTAGCCTTGTCCTCATCGAATGCTATCACGTAAATATTAGGACAAAGAACCCTCTATCCATCGTGACCGTTATTGCGCCCGGTCAATTTCAGACGATAAATCATAGTGTAACGTATTACCGTGATATGCCCAAAGCGCATGAGATTTAGGTGCTTAGAGTGCAATCATTTTTGTTTACCGCTAGGCGCGACGACGCAGCATAGCCACTCTATGTTAAGGAGAAGCAACGACGCAGTGGACAAAAAGGGGCGTGTTATAAACGCCTAAATCTCAAACGCTTTGGGTATATAAAACCACGCGACCTAATATCTTACAAGATTAGTGTTATTGGCGGCTGTCAGTCGTCTTGTTGATCGTGAAAGAAGCTGTGGTGAAAAAGCGTTACTTATGTTAATAAATCATGTTAAAAATAATATGGCACCGCTATTTCACCAACGGTATCCCTGAATACCTTGCTCGCCATTATTGGTGGGCTTATTTATCGAAAGTTGGCGTATGGTTTTTTGACCATCACATGATGATCAACGCCATATTATTCGGTCAATACGACAACCTCACTAACGCTACTATCAGGCAGCTTAAACAGGCGCCAGTTGGTGAAATGCTTCAAATCAGCTGTGTTTATGGTGGCCTGACCCCCGCGTTAGTACAACAACTACCGCATCACCAGTTTCATTTAATGGATGTTGCCCCTATTCAATTGGCACTGACGAGACAAAAACTTCTGGCGCATGCGACCTTAAACCAACAACATGTTGAGCTCGCCATCATGAATGCTGAGCGCATGGCATACACGAACAACAGCTTTGATACGGTATTGATTTTCTTTTTACTGCATGAATTACCCGGCAATGCGCGTAAAAACGTCATCACAGAATCATTGCGGATATTGCGCCCCAATGGCCGCCTGCTGATTTGCGAATACGGGGAATTCAGCCAGTCCCATTTTCTCCACCACTGGTGGCCACTACGATTTGTGCTTGGTGTGCTTGAACCATTTCTACCCAACTTTTGGCATGAAAAGCTCAAAACAGTTGTGAATGACGGCGCAACAACAATCAATAGACACGTTGCCAGCGAGAAAATCAACAGAATATTTTCCGGCTTTTATCGCGTGGTGGAGTATCAAATCGAAAACAACCCAAGTCAATCCAGTCAGCAAATCGACGCGAGCCGGCGTTCCGGCCCGCGTACCACCGATACCGCTATCACAACGGGTATGGCTAAATAACTCGCCACAACCGGCCAATATCAGCCCAGGTGGTTTGTTCGGTTAAATCAATGACGCCATCACCATTACTGTCGGTATCAACTTGCACATTGCCACCACCAAGCGCAGTAATAGCCGTGATAGTGGTTACGCCGGTCGCTGCATTCACTGCGGTAATGTTCATGGCACCGGCCTCCGGCGCTTGCCCCACGGTACCGGAAAATGAAGGGGTTGTGGTGTATTGCTTACTGCCCATATTGGTATTTGCCTTGGAAACATCAAAACCTGTCTCATAGGTTTGATTAACCGTGTCTACTGCGTACAAGGCGTCATACAGGCGGGTTGTCTCGCTTTGCACTGCACCGATGGATTGCGCATACGATGCATCGCCCTTAATGGCCCGGGTTATAATCAAACCGTCAGCGCTACCGTACTGCAAATTAGACGTACTCGTGGTGGTACGCGAAATAACGGGCGTTGACACCGTCAGATTTGCCGACGCCGTTGTATCGATATTCCACGCACTCGCTTGAAATGGTGTGCCAGTCAGATCATTGACCCTATAGTTTATACTGCCATCAATCACCACCTCGCCTGCCAGCAGCACACTATGAGTGCAATTAGCATAGACGGTTTCAACATTATCCCCGGTAGACCTGCCGGGAGGATCAACGTCATTATTGGTATAGGTCACACTACCATTACCCGTATCAACATTTAATGGATCAGGGCTATTGCAAAAATAAACGGTGGTTGCCGCAATACCAAAATCCAATGCTTTATCAGGCAGGGACAGGATGTTATCCATATCCCGCTGGGTAAGTTCAGCCAAACTTACCAGCATTTCATCCTCGCCTAAAACCGGCGCGGCGCCCTCCTCCTTCTCCTGACTACAGGCGGTTAACATCAGCATGATAGATAATAACATTAACACCGGCGTTACCAACGATACCCCCGGAAAACTCAACCTCACCCGAATACCATCCCCCGGATTTACCACTGTTTTTGAAAACGCATCCATGACTTTATCTCCATTTATGGAATTAAAATTTCATCACCTACATTTAGTCATCTATATTGCAGTTATAAACGCAGTAACCCATTACTCGCCATACCACCATTTGCTACAGATCCCTGCCACTAAATCCACGCGGCAAGTTAAGCATGGCCAAATCAACGTAAAGTATACTTTAATAAAACTTAAGAAATCTGAATTTTAAGATGTAGGCAAATGCTTGCGTAAGGGGTAATTAAGATATATGCGGAATTGTGTTCCAGCAATAACCAGCATTCATTCCGTTCTATTAATCGGTGCAAAGCCCATTACTACTGAAATAACGGTGTCTTTTTTCCAACGACGTGATGATTAGCACCGCAAACCAAGGCAATATAAACTCATCGGTTACGCCTTCCTTGCGGGTATATTTTTTATAAAACGGTATAAAAAATCACTGTTACGATTGTTTAGTGCATTCTGAGTTAGCGCTTAGTAAGTACTGAGTGAACGCTGAATAGGGCGATGAACTAATTGTGAATAAATTGTGAATTAACGGTAAATTAACCATGAAGAAACGAAGAGTTCAAGATACAATTAATTCTGAAATTGAATCCAGGTGTTTTCGAAATTACCTTGCGCCAAATCCTGTTTGCGAATAAACCAATAAATAAGCCCCGCGTCCCCCCATAATAAGTCTGTATTTTCTTCATCACTGGCGAGTTGCAACAAAAGCCGCCAATCAGCCGCGGCCTGCTCCTCCTGCCGGGCTTGTTCAGGGTCGCTGCTCCAGGTATAAATATCATTGCCTCTATAACCCCGTTCGCACATCAACTCCATGTCGTTACCCTGAATATAATAGGGGTAGCCAAGTAGTTGATGTTGATAACCGTTATCCTGTTCCGCTTCGCTGGGATTAACTCGCGCAATAAACTCCAGATAGTTACTGAATTCGTCATCCGTTAAGGCCATTTTTTTAATGGACACACTATCGTCATTGGGAAATACAGCGCCTTCCAGCTTAAAGGCAATACTACACTCCTTTACCTGCGTGCCAAAAGTGTCTTCTGGATAGACGGGAGCATCCCTTCTTCTTAATGCGTTAAGATCAGGAATATGCATCACCTTCCACATTTCTTTTTCTTCTGCTACTCCCATGGGAATTGGGCCACCACAGGCTTCGTTAATGCCAATAAAAAAGCTTAATAACCCATTGGCTGGCAGGCATGAATAAGGGAAGTACTCAGAGAGCTTTTCCAGGTTAATTTGCGCGAAAAACACCATGGGATTATTTTTATAACGAGGCCATACAATATTATTCGGCAAATCCGCCAGCCCACCCAGCTTGGACTCACCAACAACAATATTTCCCTGGCTGGTTTTAAACTGCAGGCGTATCGCTGGCCAATGGTATGGCAGGATTTTGTGTTTCGCACTTTGCAAGCCGAACTGTTCAATATTAGCGTCAAGACTTTGTGTCGCGTCGTACCGTAACGGCTCAATATTCGTTACTTCAGTAGCACTGGCGGCGTTGGCTTCGTTTATCGCTTCAACACTATGCGGTGTAACCACGCCACCGTTAAGCGACAACAATTGCCCGCCTGCAAATCCAAAGCCGGGTTCTAATATTTTGTTGAGTCGAGCATATTGCCCTTGATGCACCAGGCTTGTGGTGATCGGTAAACTGGCAACCGGATAACTGTAACCACTGGCAATGTTTGTTAGCATGAGTTGCTGGTCATCAAAATTCCATGTGGCGAAATGTTTACCATCGTCTGCGATACGAACATGGATAAACGTGCCCCGTTTTATGGTCTTATGCGGTTTGAACTCCCTCACGTTAACACTGCCAGTATCAATAAGATCGCATTCCCCACCAATGTGGCCCACCAATATCAATCCATGCTCGCTGGCCGTATCAACGGAACAGACACCGCCTTTTAAAGTGAATTGCTGTAGCAGGTTTCCCGCTGCTTCGCTCAGCAAGGAAACCATGGTATTTGCGCCATTGGCGTCTGTTTTAAATATCACCCACTGGTCATTGCACCAACCGGCGTAGTGACGATCAACATCCGGTATCATTGACGATAGGCGTTTAAACTTGTTTTGTGTATCCACCACATAAGCGTTACCCAGAGTCCAAAACAAGGCACGGTTACCCGCTGGGTTGATTGCCAGCGGCTCACCAAATTTTCGTATTTTTTTGAGTACATTATTAAACAGGCTATCCTTACCTGTCATTTGCACTTCACTGACGACATTCGCGTTAATCGCATCAATGAGGCGCACAGTAAAGTGCCTGTATATATCCCCCCCGGCAAGATGTGTATTTTCACAACACACCAGAATAAGCCCGGATTTGGATGCCAGTATGCCCGGCGGTAACGCGCGTGATGGTTTGGCTAATTGGTCTGCTAAATAAATTTGCTGTTCGAGACTTTGCAGTTCATGCTCAGGTACTTTCCCTTCTCGTTGCTGGATGATCTGTTGCATATAATCGCGTCCACTCCTGATCATATCCGCCTTTTCTGCTTCGGCAGGAATGGCCAGGGATATCAGCGTCAATACATCAAGCGTGGTGTCCGTTTGGGTGCTGCCCACGTGGGCATAGGCATGAGAAATATCGCGATAGTCATCGGGGCTAAACCCCGGATGCCTTTTTGTATAACAAATATAATGTTCGTTATCATCCAACGGCAGCAGCACTTCTTCGAAATTCATGATTATTCCTTGGAATGGATATTCATTGGCCTTAATAGGATTGTAGATAATTTAATGCCTGTCTACAAAGTAAATCAATTGCTAACCCTTAAAACGGGAGAAATTCAGGACATCGATTAGATGGCTAATCGAAACTGACAATCAACCCGGATAAGATTGCTCTCCAATTTCACTGATTACCTTGTCAACCAATCAATTCCACAAAATCGACAGTCATTGCCTGCTGAGCAATGCAATTAACCAGTTAAATTGACCCCATAATCACATAGCAATCCACTGATTAAATGTGGTTTAATGTGCCAATGGATGACACTCAGTTTAATCAACTTAAATCAGCACTGGAAATCACCCCAGGCAACGTTGCCCTGGTAGAATTGGTCGCCAGGACGCACCTTGAGCGCAATGAGCCGCAGGATGCACTCAACGTAATAACCCCATGTATAAACAATGGACCGCTGACTGACCCACTGCAGGTAGTGGCCGCCGAAGCCTGCCTGGCATTGAGCTTACCGGAAAAGGCCCTTGAGCTGTTAACCGGCGACAGCGCTGAAGCACTGCTTTTACGCGCCAGGGCGCTACTGAAACTGGAGCGCCGGGATGAGGGACAGCAGGCCTATTCAGCTGCCGTTGCAAAAAATGCCACCCTCGAAAATCCCGGCCTGGCGGAACAATTCCGCACTAAAAAACGCGAGGTACCCGCCAGACAGGGTGGTCCAAAATTAACGTTAATATCCAACGATGACACCGACCACCTTGAACTTGGCCGGCTCATAGAGCCCACAGCAGCGCCAGTACGCTTTGCCGACATCGGCGGTCTTGACGATGTAAAAAAGACCATTCATAAAAAAATTATTCTGCCTTATCAAAAACCAGCATTATTCCAGCGCTTTAAAAAACGGGTCGGCGGTGGGATACTGATGTATGGCCCGCCTGGTTGCGGAAAAACCCTGCTTGCCAGAGCCACAGCGGGTGAATGCAATGCGCAGTTTTTTAGTGTGTCGATTGCTGACGTACTGGACATGTATATTGGCGAATCCGAACGCAAACTCCATGCCTTGTTCGAAAAAGCCAGAGCAGGTGCTCCGTCCGTATTATTTTTTGATGAAGTGGAAGCGTTGGGCGGCAAACGCCAGAATACCCGGGATAGCAGCACGTCAAAACTGGTTAGCCAGTTTCTCTCTGAAATGGACGGCTTTGCGCAAAATAATCACGGCGTACTCATCCTTGCGGCAACCAATGTACCCTGGTCGGTAGATTCTGCATTCCGGCGCCCGGGACGATTCGACCGTGTTTTGTTTGTTCCCCCGCCTGATCTGCTGGCACGACAAGCGATACTCGACCAAATGCTTGCCGGACGACCCGTGGGTGAAACAATTGAAACTCATTATTTTGCAAAACTAACCGCCGGTTTTTCCGGGGCGGACCTGGGTGAACTTATTGAAACCGCCGTGGATGAAGCCATTGACGCCTCCATCGAGATGGAAAGCGAACAACCCCTCACCATGGCACATATCAAGCAGGCACTCAAAGCGGTGAAATCCACCACCACCGAATGGTTAACAACAGCCCGTAACTATGCGCGATATTCCAATGAAGGGGGCCAGTACGACGATGTGCTCGATTTTCTTAAAAAATATGGCAAAAATTAGATACCACCTAACCTGCAAGTCAGGCACTCAGTCAAATTATGGCCGTGAATAAATACCGAATCGCAGACGAACCGACGCCTGGCAAACTGGCCAATGTTGCCACCAGTCCGCTATGGCCCTTTATTGCAGTCATGCTGGGGGGTGTCTGGCTTTCATGGGCATGGTTTGCCGTTAACAGCTATGCCGTGGGCAGCCCTACACGGCGCAGTGAACTTACGTGGATTGCCGCCGGACTTATTGTTAGCACGTTATTGGTATTAGCCATCATTTTAATTGCCGATAAAGGCATAATAAGTGAGGAGCAGATTAAGTATGCGTTGCTGGTGATTACTATCTGGAAATTGGGCATTACTTACCTTCTGTTTACCCTGCAAAACAGAACCATTGAAATTTATGAATACTACGGTGGCGTGCTCAGTAACGGACTTATTTTTCTGCTCATTGCCGCCTTTGTCGCTGGCCCTTTCGTAAAGGCCAAGCTCCCGGCAGTACTCGTACCGGTATTAATATAAACCATGGAAGGCCATACAGACAGACGACTCGAGGAAGCCTGGACCAAAATCCAGCACGGCCATTATGATGGCGCCATTGACACATTGCGTGAAATCTTAAGTCATGACCCGGACATGGCCGAGGCACATGCCTACCTTGCCATCTGCCTGCTAAACAAACGGCGAGCACACGCGGCCACGCAAGAGGCTCAGATCGCCCTCACACTGGAACCGGAAACGGAGCTCTGCATTTACGCACTTGCCCTAACGCAAATAGCGCAACGTAAATTCCATGATGCCGAGGCAAACATTAGCCGGCTACTGGACCTTAACCCAAACAATGCCCATTACTACCTGCTGCTGGCGGATCTATATACCATGACAGCAAAAAATAAAGACGTATTGGCATTGCTAGACAAAGCACTGGCACTTTCGCCGGAAAATCCCGACACCTTATCCAAATTAAGCGACTATTACCTCGCCATGAATAACCAGGAACAGGCGGAACATTATGCCACAGAGGCGTTGCGCATCGACCCGGAGCACGCAGACGCCCTGATTTCCATGGGGCACCTGTGCTTAAGCAAAGGCGACATCAACACCGCCAGGGAACATGCCATATGGGCATTGCGACAGGAGCCGGACAATTCATCCGCACTGTACCTGATGACGGCCATTAAGGCCCGCGCCAACCCGTTGCTGGGCCTATGGTGGCGTTACAATGCGTGGATTAACCGGGTCGGTATCGCCCGATCCATTTTGATTTTGCTGTCTGCATTTTTAGTATACCGAATATCGTCAATGATTTTTATGGACATGGGACGTGATGATATTGCGAATATCATCAATTTCTGCTGGTTAGGCATCGTCATTTATTCCTTTATTGGCCCGGCTATATTCGAAAAATCATTAAAAAAAGAACTTGCCAAGGTCAAGCTTGGTAATGACTTTTAATTTAATGTCGCAGCCAGCAGACTGACCTTCATCAATAACATCATTGCAGGTAGCTACCCAACGAAACCCGATAAGTCCCGATAACCCAGGTGCAGCCAATTTTGCACACGTCTCGCAACAACAGCATTCAAGGCTAATGTAGCGGTGTACTGCTTCATCAAGCCAATTAGCGGGTTTGCCCATCGTGTTTTTGTTGATAGATTCGTTTACTGGCTTTGTTCTGTGCCCGATGCAAATGACGGCGCTCACTGCGGCTTAAGTGACCATCAGCCTTATAGGCTTTTTCGAGACGGCTAATCCCCTGTTGTTGCTTGCGCAAACGTCGCGTTTCACGGGCCGTGAGTTCCCCGGAGCGTACACCGTCTTTAATTCGGTTTTTCTGAATATCCTGCCGCGCGTTGACCCCTGGGTCTCCGGTGTTTCCCGCAAAAACCATTGTGCTGGTTGCAAGCAAACTAATCAGACTGATGGTAACAATAGCCAATGCTTTCATTTTGTTTCTCCAACGATAAAAATTTCGAATCATTATGTTATACAGCAGTTAAACGGTACCGACCCACATCACGGCCTGAATCTCCCCGTCTCATCTATCAATAACGTTAAACAAGCGTAATCGTTGACAGCAATGATCAATAAAAATAAATCCCCCCCCCCACACACACATCGTTTCATACCAGACAAACAATCCGTTCGCACGAATACCGCTAACGCCTAAAAATAAGCCATTGAAATCATAAGCATAAATACACAGCTTGACAAAATAGGACAATCATATTATTTTTACTTCAAATAATAGGACATTCATCCTATTTAAACCCATCTTAAATAAGGGATACACTATGAATCCGGACTTATTCTCTGCTTTTAAAATTGGTGACATAACGTTATCCAATCGAATGGTTATGGCGCCATTAACCCGCAATCGTGCGGCAACCGGCAATATCCCGCAAAGCATCAACGTTGAATACTACCGCCAGCGTGCCAGCGCTGGCCTGATTATCACCGAAGCATCCCAGATCTCCCCCGAAGGTGTGGGGTACCCATCAACCCCCGGTATTCATAGTGACGAGCAAGTGGCGGGGTGGCGCAACGTTACCGATGCAGTGCATAACGAGGGTGGGCGCATCTTTGTGCAGTTATGGTATTGTGGTCGTATTTCCCACCCAAGTCTGCTGCCCAACCAGCAGGCCCCGGTAGCCCCATCCGCGATTCGCCCGGAAGGTGAAGCCGTTACCGCAGAAGGCATGCAAGCATTTGTCGAGCCCCGCGCCCTCAGCACAGACGAAATTCCTGGCATTGTTGCCCAATACAAACAGGCGGCCACGCAGGCAAAAGCCGCTGGATTTGATGGCATTGAAATACATGCTGCCAATGGCTATCTGATTGACCAGTTCCTGCGTGATGGCAGCAATCAACGCACTGACGAATATGGTGGCAATATCGAAAACCGTATGCGCTTTTTAAATGAAATACTGGATACCGTAAGTGAAGTCTGGCCTGCACACCGTATCGGTGTACGCCTGACACCTGAAAACAGCTTTAACTCAATGTCAGACTCAAATCCACAACAACACTTTGACTATATTGTTCAACAGCTTGCCACTCGTGGTCTGGCCTACCTGCACATACTGGAAGGCGACATGATGTCACAACAACGCAATGTGGACTATCGTAAACTACGCGACAGTTTTGGAGGTGCCTATATGGCCAATAATGGCTACGATAAAACCCGCGCACAAACGGCAATCGCCGAAGGTGATTGTGACCTGATTGCGTTTGGTGTATTGTTTTTATCAAACCCTGACCTGGTCAAACGTTTCAAAGTGGATGCCACACTCAACACTATCGACAAAAGTACTTTTTATGGCGGAAACGAAACGGGATATACAGACTACCCATTTCTGGAAAACACGGCATAAAACGTAGGAAACACAACGCACACTAAAAAAAATCCGAAAAATAAAATTACAGGCGTGGCCGCCGGTAAATGAGGCAACAATTTATCATGGGACAAAAAGGCGAAGCACTGCGACAACGAATTGTTGCGGCTGCCGATCAACTCTTCTATCAGAAAGGTTACGAAAATACTTCGTTTAGCGACATTGCAATAGCGGTGGATATTTCACGTGGTAATTTTTATTTTCACTTCAAGTGTAAAGATGACATACTTTCAGCCGTGTTAGAGGCACGGCTGAAAGCCATTGAGTCCATGCTCAAAAAATGGGACATTAAATACCCCGACCCCAAGCAACGCATTGCCCACTATATCGACATCCTGACCACCAATCAGACCAACGTCACCAAACACGGCTGCCCCGTTGGCAGCTTATGCACAGAACTGGTTAAGCTTAGCCACGACATGCACCATCTCGCCACTGACATTTTTGCTTTATTCCGTGATTGGTTAACCGAGCAATTCTGCCAACTTGGGCAAAAGCGAATGGCAAAACAATTGGCCATGCACTTACTGGCCCGCAGCCAGGGGATCGCCAATATAGCCAACGCATTTGATGATACCCGATTTTTGAAACGTGAAGTAACGAACCTTAAAACCTGGCTCGACGATGTAACCAAGCCCTGACTGACAAATTAAATGAGTGCAGCCCCAAGAATGACAGCCTCTCACTTAGTCGCATAACATTGAGAGAAGTAAAACGACACACTCAGCCCCGTCACTGTACTTACGTAGATTATACCTATACTGGCAACGGATCGACTCTCCAACGATCTATGTAAAATGAAAGCCAGCCAAACCATAACGACCCCGCCTCGATAATTTACGCTTTAAAAAAGCGATTGCCAATCGTCGTTTTATGACAATGCACTACAGTGCTTTATTATTTTCCATGACATAACGCTGCAGTAAACGTCGTTAATATGCCCAATTCAAACCGAAATAAAATAAATAATTATAAGACAATCGAACCATTAGCATTTTAGTGATTGATATCAAGTCCTACATTCATTTTACAAATTACCCTATTAACCTTCACAGTGTGCTTAACTCATAAAACTTAATTATTATCGTAACAATACGAACTTACGTTACTAACGTTATGCTGTTAAATTTACGTAGCTAACTATACGTAGCGAAAGTTGCATTAAGAAAATATAACCAAGCCAACTAAAACTAACGTTCGTGTTTCCTATGCAATATGATAAACTTCGACAACTTCCGCAGTAATTCTAACAATGGATTTGGAACTAGGATGAAACACGATTTATAAACATAAGGAGAGGTTTCAATGCGATACGCAGGCATTCTTAAGATTATTGCGGTAACGACAAGTTTATCCACCCTACTTGGTTGTAATCCTACAACGGACATAGACCCGGACAACCCTGGCTTTAACGATAAAATAAACCAAAAACCCATCGCCGTTATATCACCGATTACCGAACAGTCCATTTTTATCGGCGATACCATTAATTTCCTTGGCGACTCCAGCTTTGATCCTGATTCAGATATGCCGTTAAATTATATCTGGACCTTTTCGGGCGCAACTAGCTCTATACAACATTCCAGCGCCGAAAACCCTGGACAGGTATCTTTTTCCGAAGTGGGTGTAGCCATTGCACACCTAATGGTGACAGACAATCGCGGCTTAACCTCTGATGCCACATCCGTTATTGTTAACGTTTACCCGGAACAGGCAAACCGGGCACCCAATGGCGCCATTAGTTATAAAATTTCAAATGGAGCCAAAAGCACCGGTAATTTTAGCGTTTCCGTTGGCACCAGCGTTGAGTTTTTTGCCGAGGCACGCGATGAAGATGATGACCCGGTAACCGATTTTGATTGGACCTTTCCCTCAGGCATAACCGCACCAGTAACTGCCGGCAAAGCGCCTTTCAGTATTAACTTTACCACTGCCGGCACCTACCTGATTGCGCTCACCGTAACCGATAACACCGGCAACACTGACCTTACACCTGCCCAGGTCACGGTTACCGTTATGAATAATGCCACCGTCAATTTTCCACCTAACGGATCAATCAGCCATGACAGCGGCAATGGCAGTACCGGTAGCACTGACAACCTACGCATTACCACTGGCACCAGTGTCGTCTTTAGTGGCAACGCCGATGACCCGGAAAACGACCCCGTAACTTACGCCTGGAACTTCCCGGCCAATGTCAGTGTGCCAGCCAATCCGGGGCGTGCGCCAGTTACGGCCAGTTTCCCAACAGCAGGCGTCTACGTTATCAGTCTCAGCGTCACTGATGACAATAACAATACCGATCCGACACCGGCTCGGGTCACGGTTACCGTAACGGATACACCCGTTAACCTGCCACCTAACGGTTCAATCAGTCATGACGGCGGCAATGGCAGTACCGGTAGCACCGGAAACTTACGTATTATTACCGGCACAAGCGTTATTTTTGACGGCAATGCGGTTGACCCTGAAAACGACCCTGTTAGCTATGCCTGGGAATTTCCGCCCAATGTAAATGTGGTGGGCAACCCCGGCAGTACACCTTTCTCGGCCAGCTTTCCCACTGCAGGAAGTTACAATATCAGCCTTAGCGTCACCGATAACAATGGCAACCAGGACCCCACACCGGCTCGGATCACGGTTACCGTTACCGATATTTCCGTCAACTTACCGCCCAACGGCTCCATTAGCCACGATAAAGGTGATGGCAGTACCGGCAGTACTGGCAACCTAAGCATTGCTGTTGGTGCCAGTGTGGTGTTTAGCGGCAGTGCTGTTGATCCCGAAAACGATCCGGTGACCTATACCTGGAATTTTCCGGCCAACATAAGCGTTCCAAACAACCCGGGTGGCACACCATTCACGGCTGATTTCCCTTCAACCGGTGTCTATGTAATCAGCCTTAGTGTTAGCGATAACAACGGCAACGTAGACCCTACCCCAGCGCGGGTGACGGTGATTGTAGCAGATGAACCCGTTAACTTATCGCCCAATGGATCAATCAGCCACGACAATGGCAATGGCAGCGCGGGCAGCACCGGCAACCTAAGCATTGCTGTTGGTGCCAGTGTGGTGTTTAGCGGCAGTGCTGTTGATCCCGAAAATGACCCAGTCACCTATACCTGGCGTTTTCCGGCTAACGTAATAGTTCCAGCTAATCCAGGCGGCACACCATTCACGGCCAGCTTTCCAACGGCCGGCACCTACCCCGTTAGCCTAAGCGTCGCAGACAACAATGGCAATGTAGATCCAACCCCTGCCCAGATAACGGTCACGGTTAGTAACTCCCCGGTTAATTTACCGCCTAACGGATCAATCAGTCATGATAATGGCGATGGTAGTACTGGCAGCACCGGAAACCTAAATATAGCCATTGGCACCAGTGTCGTATTTAGCGGCAGCGCCATTGACCTTGAAAACGACCCGGTAACCTACACCTGGACTTTTCCGCCGAATGTAACCGTTCCGGCAAATCCGGGCAGCACACCATTTACAGTCAGCTTTCCCACAGCGGGCACCTATTTGGTTAGTCTTGGCGTTACCGATAACAATGGCAATGCAGACCCGACACCTGCCCAGGTCACGGTTACTGTGACAAATGCGCAGGGTAATTTAGCACCGAATGGCGCTATCAGTCATGACAATGGCAATGGGGCTTCCGGCACCACTGGCAACGTTAGTGTCGCAACGGGTGCAACAATCCTATTTAGCGGCAGTGCGGCAGATCCGGAAAATGATACGGTGGCATATTTTTGGTCATTTGAAGGCGCAACCCCCGCCTCCGCCACGGGTAGCGGCCCTATCAACGTTAGTTATAACTCCCCAGGAACATTCAATGTAAAGCTGACCGTGAGTGACAGTAATGGTAATAGTGACCTCACACCTGCGGAACTAACGGTTACGGTCAATGCCAACATGCCTGCATTCAAACGCCTGACGGTGATTGAAGACGAGGATGGCAACCCCAATGACAGTACAGCAACCTATAGCCTGAATGCCAACGATAATGTCAGCGTCAATGTTGAGACACCGACGGGTAGCTGGACTACGCCAATGATGCGTTATAACGACATGCAACGCCCCCCCGTCGTCGTGGCTAAACGCGGCACCAAAATGACGTTTAATGTGCAGAACAATCTTACCGAAGAAACCACGGTACATTGGCACGGATTTAAAATCCCAGGCTTTCAGGATGGCGGGCCTGACTTTCCCATCGAGGCGGGCAGCTCGCGCGTCTATGAATTTACATTGGAGCAACCGGCTGGGGCGTTATGGTTTCATCCACATGCCCATGGCACAACAGCAACTCAAGTCTACAACGGGCTGGCCGGTGCCTTGATACTCACTGATGACATCACCGATAACCTTGAAAGTAACAAGCAAATCCCCACCGGGGATCACGACGTTGCCCTGTTGATTCAGGATCGGCAATTTACGGCTGACAATGGTAGTGGCCAGCGCGCCCTGACTTACAGTGCAACCGGGATAGCAGGTATATTAGGGATGCTTGGTGATCATATACTGGTAAATGGTGTGGAACTTCCGAGCCTGAAGGTTGACACGCGACAATATCGACTCAGGCTGTTTAATGGTTCAAACGCTCGCACCTATGACTTTGCATTAGCTGATGGTGCCAATTTCAGCGTCGTGGGCACCGATGGCGGATTGTTAAACGCGCCTGTGCAAACAGATCATATAATGCTTGGCGCCGGTGAACGCGCTGAAATTGTGGTGGACTTTGGCAACCACGCAATTGGTGATTCAGCAATGCTGGTTAGCCGCGCCTTCACCGGCGGCGGCATGATGGGAGGCGGTTCACTGCCAAATGGCGCCGTAATTGACATTATGCACTTTGACGTTACCACCCAGGCAACCGATGATGTGACGCTTTATACCTCATTACCCGCCAATGCCGACATCAATACACGGTTAATCGAAGCGGATGCAACGGCCACCCGGAGCTTTATTATGAGTATGGGCGGCATGGGTGGCATGGGCATGCAGTTTCAAATCAATGGCAAGCTTTTCGACATCAACCGGGTGGATGAAGTTGTTACAGCCGGCGCCACTGAAATCTGGGATATCAGTAATATTTCAGTAATGGCGCACCCCTTCCACGCACACGCTATACAATGGCAGGTGCTTGACCGCAATAACACACCGGCCAGTGGGGTTGACCTTGGCTGGAAAGACACGGTGCTGGTACAGCCAGGTGAAAGCGTACGAATAATTGGACGCTTTGACCCGGTCGTCAATATAGGCAAATACATGTATCACTGTCATATTCTTGAGCATGAAGATGCAGGCATGATGGGTATCTTTGAAATACAATAACAGTACTGTGATTGCACCATAACAGCGTTACCAATATGTAACAAAGTAGTCGATGCAACCTCCGTAAGGAATACAAAAAAAGGGGCGCCACTTAAGCGCCCCTTTTTTTCAACCCTGCTTTTACCGCAAGACCTTTGGCTGCAGCTGGCATCTTCGTTAAACCTAGATCCCACAGCTGAGCGCTTAAAACTACAGCTAAGCTTTTGATATTATTAAATTATCACGCAATACCCGTCTTCACTCAAAGAGTTAACACACTACGACCTGTAACGCTCGATTGTCATCGCGTCTGAACGGCGTTGTAAAGGTTTAAAATATAGACATATTCCTGGACTTCCACGCCTTGCCAGACACAACGGCAACCACACTCTGCATGTCGTTCAACGGCGGAATCTAGGTTAAAGAGATTAGGGATTGCAATTAACCATATTTTTAATACGGCTATTAGCCAGGAGCACAAGCAAAACTGCAGGGGAAACGAAGGGAGGCACAATGATCTAGGAGTGAATGATCAAGGAGTGGGAGCTTTGCTTCCTCAACCGAACGATCAGATCTACTCTTCAGGCCGTACAACGGCAGAACTGTATATAACTCAAGTAGGTCTAATTAATCGATTTCAGATATGTCGATAAAAATATCAACAATAACAAAGCTCAGCTCCCCAACAACTCCCCTGCACGCGATTCGTTTGGTCGCTTATGGAGCGTCAAACAGGCAGTCATGAACGCTAAATACTGCGCCGATGGCCGTTAAGGGAATTAAAACAAGACAAATTGCGTCATTGCTGATTAAAAAATATGACAGGCAAATGACAAACTTTCAGCTACCCGAATGGGTTTGCACATATAGGTATAAGAGTATTTCGTTATTTCAACGACGTCTGCCCTTGTGGTGGCCCTTTCCTTCTTCTTCGAATTTAACCTTCAAAAGATTACCTTCATACGATTTGCCATCCAGCTCGGCAATTGCAGCACGGGCTTCGTGGCCTTCCATTTCGAGAAAACCGAATCCTTTACATTTACCTGAAAACAAGTCTTTCACGATTTTAACGGAACGCACCTTGCCGAATTCTGAAAACAGGTCCTGCAAAGACTCTTCGGTGGTCGTGGGCGGTAAGCTGCCTACAAATAATTTCTTCACTATGACGCTCCTCTTTTCACGTAAAAAAGCAGATCCCGCAATAACTTGCGGGACCTGCTTGAGACACCAAGCTCGTAGGCTGATTAGACCTGAACGTTGGTTGCCTGTGGACCTTTCGGTCCATTTTCCACGTTGAAAGACACTTGCTGGCCTTCGGCCAGCGTGCGAAAACCTTCGCTAGCAATAGCAGAAAAATGTACGAATACGTCTTTACTGCCATCATCTGGCGTGATAAAGCCGAAGCCCTTGGATTCGTTAAACCATTTAACGGTTCCTGTTTCCATGATATTTACCTCATATTAGTATTAAAAAATAGAACGTGTTACAAATCTTACAAGGTAATTAACAGGAGAAAACTTCGAGAGAACTTCTGACAAAAACCAGGATAGAATGTAGCGCACTGCAGTGTAACCGATTTCGAACTAAAAAAACTACACATTCTTTATAATTAGGCCTGAAAATGACAATTCAAGGCCATCACACTGTCTTTTTCCAGACAATAACATCAACAATGCGGTTTAAATTGCTCCTAAATCCGTACTCCCCCTGCCGTTCGAATCGTACAACGCGAGCAACCGGGGAACAGTTTACATCTACGCTAAATGACAGGCAAGATTGATGCCGACCAGCAGTAACGCGACCAGACTGAGCAGGTGTCTAAACCTTGTTTCTAAAAATAAACCAATGAATCTTTAATCAATCAGAGTAATCAATCAGAGTAATTAATCAGAGAATATTACTCACAAAGCGCCCATTAACCGAAATTTCAGGTATAATCCGCCACAAACCACTGGTGCACTTCGGTCTGCACCTGTTATCAACGCGGTAATCCAACCCGATTCACCCCGAAACATACATACGTTTCCGCCTAGACCGACTCAAAAACAGAATTTTTGGGCAGGCCGATCCCTGGAGAATATCGTCACATGTCATTTGAATCCCTCGGCCTCAGGGCCGAACTAATCCGTGCTGTATCCGAAAAAGGCTATAGCATTCCCACACCAATACAACAACAGGCGATCCCCCCCGTTCTCGAAGGGCGCGACCTAATGGGTGGCGCGCAAACCGGCACTGGTAAAACAGCGGGGTTCACACTGCCATTATTACAACGATTAATGGCATCGAATAAATCCCCAGCGTCGGGTACACCGCCAAACAATCGTCGCACAATCCGGGCCCTGGTGCTTACGCCGACACGGGAACTCGCCGCCCAGGTTAATGAAAGCGTCTGCATCTATGGCAAATACCTGCCACTGACCTCCGCAGTCATTTTCGGTGGCGTAAAAATCAACCCTCAAATCAAGAAACTTCGCAGCGGCATTGATATCCTGGTGGCCACCCCAGGCCGATTATTGGATCACGTTAGTCAACACACGGTGGATCTGTCAAAGGTCGACATTCTGGTTCTCGACGAAGCTGACCGTATGCTCGACATGGGTTTTATTCGCGATATCCGTAAAATTCTCGCGCTGTTGCCCAAGCAAAAACAAACATTACTGTTTTCAGCCACTTTTTCCAATGAAATCAAACGACTGGCAAATGACCTGCTGAATTCACCCGCCCTCATTGAAGTGGCACAGCGTAATACTGCATCAGAATGCGTCACCCAGGTTGTTCATCCGGTGGATAAAAATCGCAAACGTGAATTGCTTTCCCTCCTGATCGGTTCGAAAAACTGGCAGCAAGTACTGGTATTTTCACGCACCAAACATGGCGCCAATCGCCTTGCCCTGCAATTGACAGCCGACGGTATTGTTGCCGCAGCCATTCATGGTGATAAAAGCCAGGGTGCGCGCACACGGGCATTGGCAGAATTCAAGTCCGGCAAAACACGCGTGCTGGTCGCAACGGATATTGCCGCCAGAGGACTGGACATAAATCAATTGCCGCACGTGGTGAACTTTGAATTACCGAATGTGCCGGAAGATTATGTACACCGTATTGGCCGCACGGGCCGGGCAGGCAACGAAGGCGAAGCCATTTCACTGGTATGCGTGGATGAGCTAAAGCTGCTTAAGGATATCGAACGCCTAATAAATCGCAATATGCCCAAGGTGGTCATCAGCGGCTTTGAACCTGACCCATCCATCAAACCCGAACCAATCAATAAAGGACGCGGTAAACAACAGCGCCCCCCAACGAAGTCGACAGGGAAACAGTCCGACAAAAAAACGTCATCTCCCTGGAGCAACCAGCGTCCACCGCCCAAGGGGCGCTCGAACACGAACAACCAGGGAAATTCCGCCAGACGCAGCGCAGGGCATAAGGGGCGGTAAAACCTGTCGCAACACTGACAATAATAAATTTAAGCGCTCTGCAAAAAGAGCGCTGCATTTAATCGTACCAATTTACATAAATTATCCGGAACAAAACCATGCTGACAACCGCAAATATCACAATGCAATTTGGCGCCAAGCCACTCTTTGAAAATGTCTCAGTAAAATTTGGCGATTGCAATCGCTATGGACTAATTGGGGCCAATGGCTGCGGGAAATCAACCTTTATGAAAATACTGGGGGGTGACCTGGAGCCCTCTGCCGGCAATGTGTCCAAAGACCCCCATGAACGTATCGGTAAATTGAAACAGGATCAGTTCGCCTATGAAAACTTCGGCGTGGTTGATACTGTCATCATGGGGCATGAAGAACTATGGGCCATTAAATCAGAACGTGATGCAATATACGCCAACCCGGAAATGACGGAAGCCGACGGCATTCGTGCCGGCGAACTGGAATCTGAATTTGCCGAAATGGATGGTTACACCGCCGAGGCACGAGCCGGCGAATTGTTATTGGGCCTTGGCATTCCGATTGAACAACATTTCAGCCCCATGAGCGAAGTGGCACCCGGCTGGAAGTTACGGGTATTACTGGCGCAGGCATTGTTCTCCTCGCCGGATATTTTGTTGTTGGACGAACCGACTAACAACCTCGACATCAATACCATTCGCTGGTTAGAAGGGGTGTTAAACGCGCGTAACTGCACCATGATCATCATTTCCCATGACCGCCATTTCCTGAACAGCGTTTGCACTCACATGGCAGACCTGGATTACGGCGAAATCCGGATTTACCCTGGCACCTATGATGAATACATGACGGCTGCAACTCAGGTCAGCGAACGCTTATTGGCAAATAACGCCAAGAAAAAGGCACAGATTGCGGAGCTTAAAACATTCGTCAGTCGTTTTTCCGCCAACGCCTCAAAATCAAAACAAGCTACGTCCCGCGCAAAACAAATTGACAAGATCAAGCTGGAGGACGTAAAACCCTCCAGCCGCCAAAACCCCTATATGAGTTTTGACGAAAATAAAAAACTACATCGCCTGGCATTGGAATTAAAAGGTTTATCAAAAAGTTTTGATGAAACATTATTTTCTGATCTTAGCCTCATGGTGGAAGTGGGCGAACGTGTTGCTGTCATTGGGCCCAACGGCATTGGTAAAACCACCTTACTAAGGTGCCTTATCGGAGATTTGGAACCATCTAACGGCACGGTGAAATGGTCAGAAAACGCCGACGTCGGTTATTATGCCCAGGATCATGCCGCCGATTTCGAGGTCAAAAAAAACCTGTTCGACTGGATGAGCCAATGGGGGATGGAAAACGATGATGAACAGGTTATTCGCAGCACCTTGGGGCGCCTGCTGTTCACGCAAGACGATATAAACAAAACAGTTGACATCATTTCCGGCGGCGAACAAGGCCGTATGATGTTTGGTAAATTAATGCTGCAACGTAATAATATATTAATCATGGACGAACCCACAAACCACCTGGATATGGAATCCATTGAATCACTCAACCTGGCATTGGAAAATTACCCCGGCACCTTGATTTTTGTCAGCCATGACCGAGAATTCGTGTCATCTTTAGCGACTCGCATTATTGAATTAACCCCGGACGGGATAGTGGATTTCAACGGCCGCTATGAAGATTACTTGCGTAGCCAAAACATGAACTAATCAGCACGTAAATAAAAACACTTATAGAACCCAAAGAGAAACAACGCACACCTGAATAACACGACACGATGCTATTTATCACCCGCAATGTATCCATACCTAACCGCGAAATCGAGATTCAGGCGATTCGCGCACAAGGTTCGGGTGGGCAAAATGTCAACAAAGTATCCACCGCAATTCATCTGCGGTTTGATATTAAGTCATCCTCGTTGCCGGAATTTTATAAAGCGAAACTGCTGGCCATGAGCGATCACCGGATTACCAAAGATGGTGTGATCGTCATTAAATCCCAGGAACACAAAAGCCAGGATATGAACCGTCAGGTGGCACAGGAAAGGCTGGTTGCCTTGATCCGTCAGGCAACTGCAATTCAAAAGGCACGCCGCCCCACCAAACCCACCCGATCCTCCAATCAAAAGCGTTTAAATAACAAAACGAAACGGGCTCAGACAAAATCCATGCGCGGTAAAGTCCAGCCCTAAAGCCTTTCCGGCAAAACATAACGACCCTGTTCACCCCATTCACATGCTATCCTTACACCAAATCGTGGTATTAAAAAATGGGACTATTCGTGAAAAATATTGCAATTTTTGTTGATGTACAGAACATTTATTACACCACCCGGCAGGCCTATGGACGCCAGTTTAATTACCGGAAACTATGGCAGCGCATCAGTGCCGAAGGTAACATTTCTGCAGCAACCGCGTATGCAACGCAACGCAATGACGACAAACAACTTAAATTTCAGGACGCACTCAGACACATAGGTTTCAATATTAAATTGAAACCCTATATTCAACGTAGTGATGGCTCAGCCAAGGGTGACTGGGACGTAGGCATAACCATTGATATTATGGAAGCGGCGCAACACGTTGACACGGTTATTTTACTCTCCGGCGATGGTGATTTTGATTTATTACTGAAAAAAATAACATCGGATTATGACGTCAGCGCTGAAGTGTACGGCGTACCTGCACTCACTGCCAGCTCGCTAATCGATGCCGCCACTATCTACCACCGAATCGATGACGCTTTCTTGCTATAGGGAAGCGGTTATATACCCAAAGCGATTGAGATTTAGGAGTTATAGCACGCCCCTTTTTGTCCACAGCGTCGTTGCTTCTCCTTACATAGAATGGCTATGCTGCGTCGTCGCGTCTAGCGGTAAACAAAAATGATCGCACTCTAAACACCTAAACCTCAAACGCTTTGGGCATAGAAAGCTGCTTATAGATACCTTCTCTAATATTTTTATAAACGTCACCCCCCAACCAGGCAGTTCAACCCTGAATCCACCCGGATTAACGGCGCATAAATGGGTATAAAAACTGTTTTAAATATCCCGACGGCACGGGATGACCGCCAACACCATACCCGCTGGGCCATTGTTCCTTCGGCATGTAATACGTACCGAACAGGCGATCGAACAACGGAAAATGAATGGAAAAATTAACATCGATGGCCTCTTTTTCAATGCCGTGATGCCAATGATGAAAACGTGGCGTCACCACAAATGGTTTCAATGCCTCAATGTTCCATTTAACATTTGCATGAATGTAGGTTGCAGACAAATACACAATAACCAGATAAATATAGATCGCCGTCGGTGAAAACCCCAACACGTACATTGGAATAATGGTAATACTTCTCAATGCCACGATTTCAATAAAATGCATGCGCGAACCTGCCAGCCAGTCCATTGTGCGGGCAGAATGGTGCACGGCATGAAAACGCCACAATACCGGAATGCGGTGAAACGCACGGTGCACCCAATACTGTATAAAGTCTGTCAAAAACATAATCGCCAGCACCTGCAATAACAATGGCTGGGCATCAACCCAGCCACGAAACGAGGCGTGTTCCACTTGCGCCAACAATGACAGGGACGGCGCTAGTGACAGATAAGTGAGTATCTGAACCATTACACTGCTAATAAAAAAATAAAACAGGTCTTCGCGCCATTCAGTGCGAAAAACCGCTTGTGGCTGGCGATAGAAAATACGCTCCAGGGGTAAAAACAAAATTCCGGTGAACAAAAGATTCAGGATGAACCAGTCCAGCGCAAAATAAACCGTGCCGGACAACTCAGTCACGCGCGTCGCTTGTGATCCCCCCAGCACAACACTGATGAGAATCAGGGCGATCGACATCAGGCCCAATACACGTTTTTCCCGTAATACCAGGCTGATCACCGCCAAAACAAACGCACAAAATAATATCCCCTGCACGGCCAAACGAAATACACTCACATCAACCGCAGACCGAAGTTCATTAGTGGTGAATAACTCAGGGAAAAGCAGAATGACAACCGAAGCCAGCGAAATAGCCGCTAAAACCAAGGCGAATATACCACTGTACCACCCCTTACCCACGCCCCTGCTACCCGGCTCAGCTTCTAATTCATCATACAGGCGATGCAACCACGTCATAAACTCTCTCCCAATTTCACGCATTTCCAGTCTATGCAACTGACCTAGTGTAGTGTATTTAACAGAATGGTGATTCAGCGCTCCCCAAATTCGTTGACACAAGGCGTCGTTTGCCGGGAATGTAGGCCACCTTGCCAAGAACGACAACGAAGTGGCAGCGAATTTGGGGAACGCCCTCCGGGCAAAGCGCTAAAAACCCATCTGTGTTGTTGCGCTTTCTCGACGTAGGGTCACTATGCCTTCGACAGCGCGCCTAACAGCTGAATTTTTAGCGCTTTGCTGAATCACCATTCTGTTTAATACACTACACTAGCTTGTCCATGACACGCCAAAAACGCACAGTATACGACAATCTAATCAACCATCCCAAAACGGCGACACCACCAAAACCGGTTTTGCCCGTTATTTGCAACCGATGTGGCAATGTCACCTGAACCACCGGCTACTTGAGTTATTGCCGACGGGTATTCCCAGTAAACAGTCCGGCCTGAACACTCGGCCAATCAAGTCATTACTCGGCAAATACCGCAGAACACTTAACCCCATGCACCACATAATACCGCTCGCCTTAATACGAGATGTTAGGATAAACTCGGGTGGGAATTGGTGAGTTATACCCTTATAAACGAAAACACTTACTTTTCAGGAGTCATCATGCAACAGAATAAACTCTATGTAGGGAATTTCCCTTTTTCTGTCAATGAAGATGAGCTGCGGGAAATTTTCGACGATTATGGCGAAATTGAGGAGTTAGCCCTGATAAACGATCGCGAAACCGGACGCTCAAAAGGCTTTGCTTTCATCACTTTTACCACTCAACAGGCCGCTGAAAAAGCGCTGGAAGTGGACGGCAAAGAGGTCGGCGGACGTAAATTACGGGTCAATATGGCCCAGGAACGTAACAGCAAAGGTGCTGGTGGCCGTGGTGGACGCGGTGGCAACGGCGGTGGTCGCCCACCACGCAGGTAGGCTAAACCTGTAAATCCGCCAGGCATACCCCCAACCTGGTCGAAATTTATGCCCACAAACAAATGGGCCACTAACCAATGGCTATAAACATTCACCCAAGCCATTGACTTTGTTGGTAATGCACTAAAGCAGTGGAGTAGTGTTGCTGTTTTCACTACCCCACTACAACTCGAATCGGATTAATCGAACGCTACAACACGATCAAAATGTATCATTCTCGATGCTCATGGCAGCGAGGAGATTGGTTGTACCATGTTGCTATAAACGGTTAGCGTTATGAAGCGTTGATGTTGTGAAGCGTTGTTATAAAATGTAGTTATATTGTAGCTATGATTTGTAGTTGTCATATGCAGAAATATACCGGAGTTGACTCACTACTATACCCAAAGCGTTTAGGATTTAGGCTTTATTGCTGTCCTATTTCTGTCCTGGCGGCGTTGAAATTCCTCGCAATAGACCGGCTATTACTCGTCATTTCGCCTTGCCAGAACAAAAATATAACGCGCACTAAATACCTAAATCCCAAACGCTTTGGGTATATTAAACCCATTAATTACTTTTCGCCAATACCCTGAACACAATATCCGCACTTAGGTCCATCGCCTGCACAGCTTTTACCGCCTCCCTGGCCGCCGTTGTCGCCCGATAAAAATGCGGCGTCATGCTGAGTAAATGATTAATTTGCTCATTATTAATTACACCAGTCTTAAACTGAAGCGACCGTTGGTCCACTATTGAAAATTCCTTTTGCTCCCCCTCACACAGATCTGATGGACCTGAGCGTTTAACGTCAGAATAAATAATTTCCCTCATCTCCTGCAAATGATTTGGGCCAGGCTCCACAAGCATAACCTTACCGCCCGGCTTCAGTATCTTTTTAAAGCCCTCCAGGTGCTGAAACCCAAACACACATAAAATACAATCAACACTGGCTTCCTCAACCGGTGGCTGCCGGTTAGTGCCAACGATCCAGGCAATCTGTTTATTTCTTTTTGCCGCCACTGCAATTGCCGCTTTGGATATATCCAGGCCAATAAAGGAAAGGTCATCAGCGCTATGGCTGTCATAAGACTTAAGATAATTAAATGCATAATCAAGATAATAACCCTCACCACAACCCGCATCCAACACACTAAGCTTCTTATTATTTTCTAGTAAGCTATTTTCTAGTGGATTATTTTCAGGATTATGATTTTCCAGCTGCGCCAGGGTGATGTCTGCTAACGTTTCCGCAATCGGCTCATAAAACCCGGCGTTCAAAAACTGCGCCCGCGCCAACACCATTGCTTTACTGTCCCCCGGATATTTTGATCTTTTATGCTGCACGGCTAACAAATTCACATACCCCTGGCGGGCAACATCAAAAACATGGCCATTTCCGCAGCCCCACTGCTTATCATTCAACACTAGCCGCTGCCCGTCGATAGGGCATGCCAAATTCGCTGCCTGTACAATATTCACTCGCTTTAAGTACTCCGTAGATAGTCATGTAACGCATGGGCGTAAAATATTTTTTACTGATCAATATCCGCGCCACCCGTCCCTCTCGGCTAACGGTTTTCACCGCTCATTTTCTTTACCCGGGCCGGTATTCACTTGGATTTATCCCAACGATGGATTAAAATTGGTGAGCAAAATGAGCCTTATCATAAAACCCCAGGTCGTAGACGATGTCACTGTCATTCATAACACGTTGCTTAAGATACTACCGGGCATGTTCAATTCTTACGGATTTGGGAAACGCGTTAGGCGGCATATCCCATTGTCGATAAAACATTCTTAATTGATATCCGCCCACAAAATATTTTATTCTTAACGTCACTTAACGGCATCGCAAAAATCGCATGATCACCCGCCAGCTTAAAACAGAGGCCGATTGTATTTACTTTACCGGTCAAAAACAACGGATGGAAACGCCACCACTCTGGGAAACTGGATAAAAACCCACAACCCACTTACCTCAAATGTTGGGCCACGTGGTGCCAGCCATTGATGCCACGCGAGCTTATCACACTAATTCACCTGTCTATTCGTCCTCAGCCTTAATTGCCACCACACTTAATTGCCACCACACCGTCGATAGGTTCGTGAACATGACCACACGTCTTTTCAGAAAACGTGGCTTCACGAACCCCGAGAAGTTTAATATCATAAGTTAATATTTTTCCCGCCAGCTCGTGATTGGAATCAAGAACAACGTTTTCATCATCGAACTCAAGCACAATCGCCATACCAAAACCACTTTCGGTTAAAATGCTCACTTTGTTACCCGGCACCAATTCATCGTCACTAAAATCACAACGCGGCAGTATTGAACGCTTATTTTCACCCCGCACCCCATAACCCTCTTCAGGTGGAATGGTCACCGAAAAGGTATCCCCGGCGATTCGGCCCGTTAACGCCTTTTCAACGCCCGGAACAACCTGCCCATATCCGTGAAGGTATTCGTAAGGGCTTATCCCTTCAGACGACATCAACACATTGCCTGCTTCGTCGCGTATGGTGAATTCAAACGCTACTGCACAATCCTGTTCTATCTTCATAACTACCCCTAAAAGAATGGATACAATCAAAAGTAGTTTAGGCTTAAAACCAGGCAGAATCCAGTCTAAAACCGGTAGTTTGAAGCCTAGTGGACGGGTTAGGAGATGCCCAGGCAGGCACTATTTATTGCACAGCAACCAGGTAATCGCCAAACTAAAATACAACCATGATCAGCGGCTATGAAGAATAATGACATCCGGTAACCATTCGGCTTGCGTTATCGCCAACGATGACTTGCATCGCGAATGCTGCCTACAATATACGCACATAAGCAATGAGGCTTGAAGTATTGCACACTTTTTAATGCTATTTTTTATTTTGCGGCGACGACAACCCCGCCTACCGCACTGTGATCCCGAGATCATGAATATCTGGCTTTGAACAAACTGCAACGCCCACACACACAATCCAGTGGTAAACTATACTCCTTAATAGATGAAATGATTGAATGATGTCTTCACTGTGTTAACAATTAAACGGGGAGACAGCACGCATGGGCTGTTTGGATTGTTGCAATCATACAGCGGCGTTTAATTTTCAACCACAACAAGCTTGTTTGTATCATAACACGCAAAAATCGCTGCTAATATCGTGGCGAAGATATTTCCGATGAAAACCCGAATAAAAAACAATGTTGAAATATAGACTCGGAAAGCTGGCACTACTAACCGTAACATGCTTCATAACAGTGAGCTGTAGTACCGACGCCAAGGCGCCACTCACTTCCGCAAAATCCACTACGGGTGTGCTTGACTGGCTGACAGGATCAAGCCAGGAACAACGCGAAGCGGCGGCCGCTATGCAAGCTGAACCGAAAGAGAAACGTCAGGCACCGTCTAATGACGGTTATCATGACAATAGAAATAACGCCGTGATGGTGTTGCAGAATCCGAAAGTGGCTATGGGGAAATTTCCAATAAGTTCCGGGGGTGAAATAAACTGGGTGGAAACCCTGGATAAGGCATTAATTGAACCGCGAGCGGATCTGCTGGGAGAATCCACCATGGTGATCCTGGACCTGGACATTGTGATGAAAAACACCAGCACCATGCCCTGGGTAATGTTCCCACACCTTACCCACACTAAATGGCTGTCATGTGCCAATTGTCACCCAAAGATTTTCATCCCCAAAGAACATGCTAACCCGATTTCCATGCTGCAGGTATTGCGCGGTAAATACTGTGGTGTCTGTCATGGCTCCGTGGCATTTTCTCCACTGGCCGATCCGATACCGTCCTGCTTGCGCTGTCATAGCTTACCGCAACCGAAAGCTGGATTTAAGACGCCATAAGCAATGGAGTTGACCAAGCATTTTTTACTGCTCGTGACTCATGACAATAACAATGCAGCGTAGGTTGCATCTGCCAGTGTTATGCATGGTATGCGCCCTATTCCTTGCCGTCCAGCATGGATTTAAGATCGGCAAAGGGATTATGAGTGGCAGTCGTCTGGTTACTGGAAACGGAGCCGGTATTACCCTGTTGCGCTTCCAACTGCCGTTGGTGTTCATTGTCATGACAATATAGGCACAATAACTCCCAGTTACTGCCATCTGATGGATTATTGGAGTGATTATGATCACGATGATGCACCGTTAATTCATGCAGATTAACGCGGGTAAATTCACGGCTGCAACGTCCGCAAATATGGGGGTACATCTTTAACGCCCGCTCACGGTAACTTTTTTCGCGTTGGTCGCGGGCGCGCAGCGAATCACTCATCGCCTGATTCAGCCTGTCATTATCCGGTTTCACCATGCTGGCCTCCCTATGATTGGTATTTAGATGATTGGTCTGTTACATGATCGCTAATTGGACTATTGCGAGACAATCCTCAACGGTATTCACGCGCTCACACACCACTCCAGGATATCAAATCACTGCGGGTGAGTCCCCGGTTTTTTACTAAAATTCACGCTTGGCGAACCAAATAACATGCTTTGCACCCTTTGACCCATGTGCATGAACCCGAACTTCATCCACCTTAAAACCCACCTTTCGCAAGCGTTGCGTAAAATCATGGGCCGGTCCTGCTGACCACACCGCCAGCACACCTTGAGGACGCAGCGCCTCGCAGGCTGCATTCAAGCCGTTCATCCCGTAAAGCCAATCGTTCTTCTTGCGGGTGAGTCCCTCCGGGCCATTATCCACATCCAGCAAAATGGCATCAAAAGCCTGTGTTTCGGTCTTTATTATGCCAGCCACATCCCCTTCACGCACAGTTACCCTTGAGTCATTGAGCGGATTGCCTGCATGTGCGCCAAGTTGCCCCCTGTTCCAGGCCACCACGGCGGGCACTAACTCCGCAACCACAATCTGTCCTTGCGCGCCAATATGCCGAAGCGCCGCCGCCAGGGTAAACCCCATGCCCAGGCCACCGATGAGCATTTGGGGGTTTGAGCCAGCCAACCTGCCACAAGTCAGTTCAGCCAGTGCATCTTCGGAACCATGAACTCGGCTATTCATCAACTCACCACGACCGGCCACTCGAATGGAAAAATCGTCACCCCGTTGATATAAGTGCAGCTCCCCACCGTTACCGGGCACTTGTGCACTATCGAGCAAAACCCAAGGAATCATAAACGTCTCATTTTGTTATTTAGTGAAAAACGGCTCGCGCAGGCACGAAGCAAACTTGCCCAAACTGGAATTCGTAAAACGATCGGTTAGATAAGTAAGGGCCGGAAAAACCCCGCAGCAAATTCAACCGCATCGGATAAGCCAAAAAGCGAGATAGTATCACAATCGCCCGCCTGCCACTCAATGGCGATAGCGGTATTGCGCAAAAACACCATATCCAGACACAAACTACGCGCGGCGCTACCAACTGGCTTTTGCCAGCGCACCCCCACAATGAGATCCGTGCCGGGTTGCATATCAACAACAACGTGATCCTTCATCTGAATGCGAACCGGCAGGTTACTCACATGACAACGGGAGTCTATGTCCACGTCAGCCGCAAACATGGGCGCCACGGCAAGCGCATCCAGCGCACACATGGCATAGAGGGTATGGAAATTTACCCTGATCCGGTGGGGAGTGACGACAGTAGTAACCGGATACGCCCCCACCACCGTAGTACCCGCATCATTCAGCACCACTAGTGTAGTGTATTAAACAGAATAGTGATTCAGCAAAGCGCTAAATATTCAGCTGTTAGGCGCGCTGTCGAAGGCATAGTGACCCTACGTCGAGAAAGCGCAACAACACAGATGAGTTTTTAGCGCTTTGCCCGGAGGGCGTTCCCCAAATTCGCGGCCACTTCGTTGTCGTTCTTGGCAAGGTGGCCTACATTCCCGGCGAACGACGCCTTGTGTCAACGAATTTGGGGAGCGCTGAATCACCATTCTGTTTAATACACTACACTAGATCCAGCTTGCCGAGCAGCTGTAATGCCTCAGCAACTCCGTGCTGACCTACGTGAGCCGCGATCTGTGCAGGTGTAAGTGATACACCCTGCTGCGCCAATGACACCAGAAGAGCCTGATGCAACGCCTTTAAGGCCGGTGACAATTGATTCTGCCTGGCCTTGAGCGGCAGAAGATTATTAAGCCGATAGACGGCCGATTGCATCGTCATGGTAGTGGCATCATTCATCCTGCATGAGACTGCCGCTATTTTTTGCGCTGCTTAACAACTGAAATAATATCGTAGATTAAACCGGACAACGCACTAAACCGTGTTGCGCGGAAAATCAATTTTGTAACCGTCATGGGCTTGACCTGACGCACCTCTTTTAATCGGGGGAAAAACACCAGCACTACCGTTAACCTGGCAACAAATGAAATGAAAAACACCCCAAACAACGCACTCTGCCAACCATAGGTTTCACCAAATACATTAATGGAACTGGGCAAGTGCAGCCCAAGGTAGCCCCCCAGCAGTGCGCCACAAAAAATCCCGACATTGGCCATGATGTTATGATAGGCAAGATAGGTTGAACGTTTCGGTGCCGGAATCAAGTCATAGAGAAAATTACTGGCACTTAAATTAAAACCCGCCCATGCAAATCCGCTAAGCAGCTGGATAATTAACAAATACCACAGATTAGCGGAAAACAGCCATAACGCTGGAATCATCGGTACAATAAATCCGGCAATGATTAACACCAGTCGATTGCCAAATGCATCACTTAACCGGCCCCAGCCATTAAGCGTCAAAAACTGCATCAGCACCGTTGCAGCCGACAGCGCCATAAACTGCACATAGGATAGCTATAAATCACGCAACATATAAACGGCAAAAAACGGCGACGCAACAGCCACCGCCAGTTGCATTAAACTGAAAAAAACCGAAAAATAAAAGAATTGAGACTGCCGAAGCTGTTGCCACCAGTCCCCACCCAACTCCATGTCGAGGCTTAAATTTGCATCGCCGGGGTCAATTAAGTGAGTCAAGTGATAGATGGATTTCCAGCGTGCCAGCGCCGCAATGGTGAAAACCCCGATAAAACCATAGATGGCAAGCGCATGTTGCTGATAATAGTCGAGGACTATGCCGGCAACAATAAGTGAGATCAATGCCGATATGGACGTATAACGATTACGCAAGGCAAAATAGCGGCCACGACGGTTTTCGGGAACCAGATCCCCCATCAGGCTACTCCAGTACGGAATGATCACACTGCCTGCGGCATGATAACCAATAATGCAGAAAATGATGATGACAACGGCATAGTCAGGAAACAATACAGGCAGCACAATTAACGGCAACCACACCAATGCCTGCAATGACGCACCAACGATAATGATTTTTTTGCGACTGCAGGCCTGGCGACTCAACCAAACAGCAAATAATTGTGCCAGCGTGGCGATCAGTGATGGCAATGAGGCCAGCAAACCAATTTGTGCCGTGGTGGCCTTAAAGAATAGCGCAAAGGCGGCAAAATAGGTTTCACCTGCACCAGTCATTACAGAGTAAGAAACACCATCACGCACCGAGTGCCGTAATGCTTTATCTATTTTGGGGTCTTCAGAGAAATTACGCGGCATAATTGTCACACAGCATCTAAAAAATCACACCGGATTTACGGCCTGCAAAAACGGGTAGCATATCAGATTTTTGAAAAAAACAGCCCGAAATATAGATTGCACAAACTCACCTTCGACGGACACCCCGCCGGCAGCGCATTCAACCCATAGGACACCCCGATAGCGGCATCAAGTCAGTCTGGCCTGCGTTGGTACCGCCGGGTTACAGCCGGAAACATTGCAGGTCATCTGCAAACTGCAGAGGGCCATTATACGCCTTGCGTATATGCACCGTGGAAACCGGTTCCTGGCCGAGGGTACGATTCATGCGGTGCGATAACACTAACTGTTTAACCTTGGCCTTCGCGGCAACCTGCCCAATCACCGACGGTGGCATGTGCAGATTACGTGCAACTCCTGTTGCGCCTTCCGGAACCGCATGGTGAGCCACCAATAAATCCGCCTGCTTTGCCAATACCGCCAATGTACCATTGTTGTTGCTCATATCTCCGCTAAACACAATAACCTTGCCGGCAATCGCCACCCGCCAGGCCAACGCTGGTAATGCGCCGTGATGCACCGGCACGGCGGTTAGTCGATAACGGGAATCAGCCAATACCACCTGTTCCGCCTTGCCGCTGGCGTCAACGTCATGGGGTAGCAGGCGATAACCGCCGGAGCCATCAAGGTAACGACTTAAATACTGATAGGCGCCATCGGGTCCAAATAAATCCTGCAAAAAATTCGTTGCTGATGGCATAAATCGATTACCGGTTGGACCATACAAAGGTAAATCGCGATTTCGATCTAAAAAGAAAGAGGCCTTGATTAACGCCGGCAAGTCACTGCTGTGGTCCACATGCAGGTGGCTAAACAAAATCGCATCCAAATCGTTCAATGATGCCCCGCTTTGCTCAAACCGAAATAAACTGCCACCCCCCATATCAATCACGAGCCGTGCTTTACCATCGTGCCAGATCACATAACCACTTGATGCCCGGCCGTCGTCCAGCTCCGGACCACCAGAACCCAACACCTGCAACCATACTCCCGTTTCCCCACAGCCTGTTTTGCCATGCGCCGGAACGCAGGCCAGCAGCATAAGGAACAGCAGGATAAAATACTTATTTAGCATATCAACACTCCGGTGAGCCAAAAGGATAATTTCGAATAGCCAGTCGTAAACCGCTGAATAGATAATAGGTATTCGGCGCAACGGGCTTGCCTAATCGCTTCTGGCAGTAACTTACGCGAATAACAGCAGGACAACCCTGCCGCTTTACGCCAATTGCCGTTCTCATACTTAATGCAAATTCCCCTGCTTAATGCCCACCCTACTTAATACCTACCCTACTTCCCCGTCTGCGCTTTAAGCAAATCGCGTATTTCAGCAAGCAGCACTTCTTCTTTAGAAGGCTCGGGTGGTGCTTTTGGTGTGTCTACCGGCTTTTCCTTGGACGAGTTTATGGCCTTTACCGCCATAAATATAGCCAACGCGATAATCGTAAAATCCACCAATGTCTGGATAAACTTACCATAACTGATGACAACGGCCGGTGCATCGCCTACAGCCGCTTTAACCACAAAGGCCAAACTGGAAAAATCGACACCGCCCATCAAAACACCAATTGGCGGCATGATGACATCGCCAACAAAGGAGGAAACAATTTTACCAAATGCGGCGCCAATAATAATTCCAACCGCCATGTCAACCACATTTCCCTTAACTGCAAAATCCTTAAACTCTTTCATCATACTCATAACACGTTACCCCACTTATCTACTGTAATTAAAAACTGAATAGCGGATTGAATAGCAACTGGAATTGCTCATCACATTATCCGCCTTATCCCCGATGGACACCGCTAACCCGAAGGCTTTCCACCCTCTGCCGTTAAAGAAACACAAGCAATTAAACTTACGCTTGCTTTTAACGCATATTTTAAATCAGCGTATCTTAAAACATTGCCCTGGCGCTTACTTCGATATGTTACTAGTACATCAACCAGATGATATTGACGGGTTCAGTTGACCCAATTACAAAGCAATTCGAATCCGGCTCCGATTTTTTTATCATGAAACAACGCTACAAGATACAGGGATTCACAAATCGCACTGCCGGAGCAATCGATTTGGTCTATTATTTACTGTACTATTTACTTATACCCTACGATACACTTGGTGATTTGATGCCGAACTATAACCCTAACTATCGTTTTCGATTATTGCTTATTGGCGGATTGAGCGGCGCACTTATCGTCGCATCGGTAGGCGCATGCTATTTAGGTTACCACTATTATATATTGGCCAAATTTGACACTGCCAATACCCACTATGCAAACAAAGCTTACCTATTGGCGGCGGAAAACTATCTAGATGTCCTGGATAGCCTCATCACCGTTGAGGAACAGCAATCAGCCGCGGACCAATTGACCACCATTCTACGTGTCGTAACCACCCAGGCGGAAATGCAGACATTTATTAGCAATAACCCCACGATACACCCCTATTTTATTGAGATAATGTCCCGTTGGCGCAGTGAGTCTCAGGGGCCGCAACAAGCCAGGGAAGCGTTAACTTATTTTTCACGTAGTAATCACGTCGACAGCAGAGCAAGTTTACGCTTAGTAAACTATTTGCATACCCGACTACCGGCGTTAAACACCACAAATACCCATGCCCGTGCTTGGACGATTACCATAAAGGGTATTGCCGACATTGCAGCGGACCCGCAGGGAAACCTATGGGCGCTTGCCACCTATCCCTCACGTATTTTACGCCTGGATGATTTTGGCCATATTAACCGGGAAATTCCCTTTATTCTACCCAAAGAACAGTTAACCAACCAGGATGTCAATTTTAACGCCATGGCGGATGGAGGTTTCATCATTGCGCGCACAAAATTCAACCGCAACGGTATAGAAACAACGTATCTCCCCTTTGATGACCGGTTAAAGGACATTACCCGTTCGGGCCAACAACAATTATTGGTATTACACAATGATGGCATTAGCGCCTACGACGCAACATTTGCGCCACGTTGGGAAAAAATAGCACATGGCTCGAAACCGGAAAGCTTTAACACCACCACCGCTATCGCCAGCAATGATAAATATATCGTGGTACTAAGCTGGTATCGCCTGCAAGTATTTAACCTCGCCGGTGAACTGCAATCGTATGTGGACGGGAAATTCTCCTGGGCATGGGATGTCACCATCGATGACAACGACTTTATCTACCTCGGCTCAGTCAATAACAAACGGATAGACATTTACAACCAGCAGCTGGAAAAAACATCAACCCTTAAAACCGGTGGCGATCACCTTGCGGTTGCCGGCAATAATATCTTGTATTCCATTGATGGTAATCGATTGACAGCACACTACCCGGTACCCCATGTAGCATCTCAGGTTGTCACCAAGGCTGCACCCGACATCGTCACCCAGGCGCCTGCTACACCACCATCGAGCGAACCTATTCCAAAACCAGACGACACCCGTCAGATTAGCTTTAAACTGACCAGAACAGACAGCTATCCCCACATTACGGTACACAGCAATACGGATTGGATTTTGGATAAGGCTTATACCGACGCTAAAGACCAGGGCGAGGCAGCCACTATCTGGCTGGGCACACAAGGCGGCCTGGTTAGTTATCAATACAGTAACAACCAATGGCGGAAATGGACCGTGGCGGAAGGGCTTCCTGAAGCACAAGTAAGGCGAATTATTGCTGATGATCGTTATCTATGGATGATCAACGGATACCACTTTATCAGCTTTAATTTAGGCGACAATACCGTTGAAAACATCGAGCCCACATCAAGACGGTCATTCGGGATCAGGGATATTATTCCTGACAAAAACAACACCGATTGGTTATGGCTATTGGAGCAGGATAAAGTCATCCGCTATTCAAAATCCCGCCACACGGGTGAAACCATGGCAACATTGACGTCGGGGGTGTCTATCCGGCAAATAGATAACGGCGATATTGTAATAAATGAAAGTTATACACAATTACTGCAACTCAATCCAGACACAAAAGCAATAACTACACTGGTAAATATCGAAGACATCATCGCCCTTACATCCCGCTCCCCCCGTATGCGTCGAGACACCTGGTTTGGCGAGATTACCGTTGATGAACAGCGCCGGGGATTGTGGATTGGAATGTATTATGATCACAACCTGTTTTTCTATGACTATGCAAGCAACACCTTAACCGCCGTTACTATCGACCGCAGCATCATTGCCAGCTGCCAACGTGGCGCGGTAAAAATTGAGCTCGTTGCTGGCCAGCCTTACTATCTTGGCCAGCAATGTGTCGCGAAACTATCCAACGATGGTAAAACCTGGCAGTTAATCACCCAGCATCCACAACTGACCAGGGGCAGCTTGTTTCGAGTTACCGCAGACTCGCCGCTATGGTTTGCCGCCTACAATGGGCTATTCAGTATTGGGTTATTCAATATTGATTTATCCGGAAACGATTTACCCAGCAATCAGTTACCCAATGCAAATAACGAAAATACCGTCGTCGCCCATCAACCGCCTTGGGATAAGATATCCAGCTTCACCCAAGACCTGTTGACCATAAATGGTAACCTCTGGGTCGGCGCTTCCGGCGAACCAGTTAGAATATTTGACACCCAAAAACGCCGCTGGAATGCAATACCCAACGTCATTGGCTCTAAATTGCGTTCTCTCAATAAGAGCAACAATATGAGTAACACTAAGCGCTTAAATAAAAGCCATGAAAACGGTAACAACCCCAACAACGCCGTAGTGGCCATCTCAAACCGGCAACTCTATGCCATAGACCCTAACGACCTCACCGTAACAAAATTGCACTTAGGTAAGAATTCGGGTAATAAGACAGGCGGACAGCATTGGACATCACTCAATGATCTGGCATTTGATGGCAACACATGGTGGGCGGTTGGCGGGCAGGATGGCCGGGACAGTACCGGACTGCGCGCCTGGAACGGGGTGAAAGAACAGCGCTGGACACGCGCGGAGGGCATGCCGTTTGGAGAAATTAACCAAATCCTGTTAGATCCTTATGAAACGGATTATATCTGGCTTGCAAGCAACGATGGCCTGGCGCGGTTTTCCAAAAGCAACCAGACCGCAGAGGTAATAAGAAGCGGTTATGTATCCCATATCGAACGCCATGAGAACACCCTATATGCCATCGCCGGTAATCAGTTGTTTATTTGGGATTGTGAATCCGGCCAGTCCCGTGACATTAAAATAACAAGCGATACGCCCCTTGAGCAGGTGCCGGACAGGTTAAAGTGGCATTTCTATCACGCATTATCCACTGAGTTAAAATCCCTTTTAAAGATCTACCCCGGTTATGTCCACGACACCGCGATCACTGGAGAAGAAGGGAATCAGACATTATGGTTAAGCACGCATCATGGCATACTGGAAATGAAGTTACCGGCAACCGGGAGCGACAATTCGCAGTAAATTATCCGTCGCTACCGGAAAGCAGGCAACCGTGTTGGTTATAAAAATATTCCCCGTCAAATCCGATTAACGGCCGCGATTACTTGTTCATATTTTTTTTGGTTTTACTGGTTGCTTGTGCGGTCAATGGGTCATCGGGCCAGTAGTGTCTTTTGTATTTTCCTCGCAGTTCTTTTTTAACCTCATGGTAGGTGGTTTGCCAAAAACTGCTTAAATCCTGGGTAACCTGCATGGGCCGGCGCGCGGGTGATAATAAATGCATCATTACTTTGCAGTGGCCATTTAACAGGGACGGAGTATCATGGAGGCCAAACACCTCCTGAAGCCTGACGGCAAGCACCGGCTGATTGGGATCGGCATAATCAATTCCAATGGCAGAACCACTGGGCACGGTGATTTTTTCAGGTGCCAGGCGATTAACCCGCTGCAGCTGTTCCCAGCTAAGTTGGTTCGAGAGCAGGCCATGTAAATCCAGTTTCTGACATTGTTTAATGCTGTTTTCAGTGCTCAGATGTGGCAGCAACCAACTGGATAATGTATTGATTAACGCTTCATCGGAAAAATCCGGCATCGGATGATCCATCAGTTGCTGCTTTAACGCCTCACTATTATTATGCTGATGATTTATAAACGCCACCCGTTGCTTGAGGTTTTGCGCCTGGGGCGACCAGTTCAAACAAGACAATCCATAATTTTTAACTGCCAACAGCAGGCATTCATGTACCGCTGCTTTGTCTTCTGGCACCATAAGCCGTTGTTGCAGAATGATCTTACCAATACTGATGGTCTGTTTCGCCTCGACGCGTTGTTGTGCTTCATTCCATTCCACATTATCGTTGTGCTGAATAAGATCAGAAAAGTAATCCTCTAATTGCAGTGCGGTGATATCGGCTGCCAGATAAATGCGTGCTTCACTCTTTCCGGCCTTACCCAGCATGGCGTCAAGATTGGGTATCACCAGATACTCATGAAGATGGTGTTGTAAATGGGCCGGAATCATTGCCCCCTTGCCGTTACTCAGCAAATAGCGGGCTTCGTTGACCGTGCGTTGTTTGGCAATCCTATCGGGGTAAGCATAAGCCAGTAACACACCGCTATAATGATGATCGGGCTCTTTCCGAGGAAGTGAATCAGTGCACTGTTTAAGCCGCCTGAAAAAATCATCCGCAGACTGCATGATACGCCGGCATTGTGGCAAATCGATATCACGTTGCACCGTAACGCTGGACAATTTGACTTGTTGCAACACAGAAAGCCGATCATGAATATCAATGCTTTTATCCGCGTTTGCCAAAAACAAATCCTTTTCCGTCAACAGGCTTGCCATCAGACAGGCATGATAAGCCTGCCCCAGCGGCACAGCAGACAACATCATATGCGCCAATCGTGGATGTGTGCCAAGCCTGAGCATATTCCGGCCATGCGGGTTGATCTTACCATCACCATTGATGGCATGGAGCTGCCGCAACAATGATGTTGCCTGTTCAATGGCGCTTGCGGGCGGGCGATCCAGCCATTGCAAATCATCCATCTGTTGCACACCCCAGTTAGCCAGCTCCAACACCAGGGAGGATAAATCGCTGTGCAGAATCTCAGCCATCGAATGCTTAACCAGGCCCTGCTGCTGTTGCCGGGTCCATAAACGGTAACAGTCTCCGGCGGCCAATCGCCCGGCACGGCCACTGCGTTGCTCAGCGGAATCCTGAGAGATAACCTGAGTTTTTAAACCATTCATAGCGGATGAGGGATCATACTGCAGTATGCGCTCCAGGCCCGAATCAATCACACAGCTAATGCCTTCAATGGTTAAACTGGTTTCGGCGATATTGGTGGCCAATACTATTTTTCTTTGCCCATCGCAAGGCACGGCAATGGCCTGATCTTGCTGCTGCTTGCTCAAACTACCATGTAGTGGCGCGATCAATACGTTGTTGATCGCTTCCGTAGCAAGAAACTGTTTGATCCGGCTGGTAAGTTGACTAATTTCCTTAACCCCCGGCAGAAACACCAGGCAGTTCCCCAGGTGATCATGAATAACCTGCTTGACGATATTAGTCAGCTGTGACATTAGTTGCTGATGGTTTGCATATGCATTGTTGGTTTGTGTTATGGGCTTGTCAAGATATCGAACAGTAACCGGGTAGCTACGCCCTTCACTTTGAATGATGGGCGCGTTGTCCAACAAATCTGAGATAGCACTGGTATTCAGGGTTGCAGACATCACCAGAATTTTTAAGTCCTCTCGCAACACCTGTTGGCTCTGCAGACACAGCGCAAGTGATAAGTCGGCATGCAGACTGCGCTCGTGAAATTCATCAAAGATCACCAGCCCCGTGTTTTGCAGCTCAGGGTCTGCCTGTAACTTGCGCGTTAAAATACCCTCGGTGACCACCAGTATTTTGGTTTTTTCACTAACGCAACTGTCCTGGCGAATTTGATAGCCCACCGTTTGTCCAACGTTTTCATTTAACAAAAAAGCCATGCGCGAGGCCGCATTGCGTGCGGCAAGGCGCCGGGGCTCCAGCATCACAATTTGCTTATTATGCAGCCAGGGCTGCTCCAGCAAGGCAAGGGGCACGGCAGTGGTTTTGCCCGCACCCGGCGGTGCCTGCAATACCACACGGTTGCAGCTCGTTAACGTGCGTTGAATATCCGGTATAACATCCGTTATGGGAAGTGTCGGCATGGATTATGGTTAATGGCTATTGGTTAATGGAACAGAATTCAGGTCAACGATTCGTTAAAACAATCAACAGTCTTCACCAGAGAGTCTCCCCCCTGGGTGCAACGGATGCTGCTAATGGCGCATATTATGCATTTCCCCGAATAGTACCAAATTAATCACCACTAATGGTATTTTCGACAAAAAACACTTAAATCCCACTCAACGGCAAATCACGCTGAGTTCTTCCATATAATCTCTTCACAATAGTTAACAATTGCTAACATTTGGGCCATAGCGATAAAAAGATTTATGCCGTATATTCTGGCAAACATCATCTTCATTCAAGATAATTGCTATAAGCTAATTTTCATCAGGAGAACATCATGGGACTATTTGATTTTGCAAAGGACATGGGTAAAAAACTTTTCGGATCAGACGACGATCCGGCAGAAAAAATTAAAGAAAGCATAGAAGCCAACAATCCCGGCATCACCAACCTTGGCGTGGCGTTTAACACGGGTATCGTGGACCTGAGCGGTAAGGCGGACTCAGCCGAAGCGGTGGAAAAAGCCGTGTTACTGGCGGGCAATGTTAAGGGCGTAACTGACGTAAAAATTGACAACATGGAAGCGCCCGCACCTGCGCCTGACGTCGAATACTACACCATCGTCAGCGGCGACAGCCTGTCAAAGATTGCCAAGAAATTTTATGGCAATGCCATGGATTATCCCAAACTGTTTGACGCCAACCGTGAAGTCATCAAAGATCCCGACCTCATCTACCCCGGCCAGAAAATTCGTGTTCCACCCAAAAGCTGGTAACCTAACCGAAATATGCAGCGGCACAGGGAGGTGCCGCTGGCATAAAAAACCCATCTTCACCCTTAAAACACGCCTTTTTTACTCACTTCAATGCGCGGCATAAAGCGCCCCACATCCAGCCTGGCCTTGAATTCGTACTCCACCTGTTGTTTTTGATCCTTCATGAGCCCGGTCAACGCCCTAAAACCACCCAGTAAATTAGTGGTTGCATTCACTTTTACATCCGCTTCACCATAAGGTTTAATGGTCGGCAAATCGCTGGCGACACCGGACATAATTTTATTACCTTCCAAATAGATGGTGTACGACATGCCCTGCAAGGCCAATGGCTCACGATTGGGATTGGTAATATGCACAACAATCTCAAATTGAGGCGAAATACTCGCCGTGCTTTTCGGCGTAAACGACGTTACCGACACTGATGGTTCCTCGAAATCAGACGGCATACTAACGCACCCAGCAAGAAAAAGCACAAAGACCAGGTGTAACAAATATATTCGGATAAAATGGAACATTACCACCTCTTCAGTAAGATAGGGTTAATTCGATTTAAGCATACTTATTTCAATACCTTGATTCGACAATAACCTCAATAGACCCTAGTACATTACAAAAATCAGTCTTTGAAAATTGCCTACGCCACATCAATTTTACTTGAACAATTTTACTTGAATACTGGATATGCTACTAGCCTTTAAGCTTGTACCCCATATTTCACTTTATTCGACTGATGTAAGCATGGCATCCATCGTTGAATAAATGCAATTCAATGATCAGTTTGCCACTGATTTTCTATCAGACGATTAATAAGCTGCTCCATCTCCGCATCCGACACGGCGTTTTTCTCACGGCTGGAAATACAAAGATTAGCTCCGGCAATTGGCTGTGGTGAACGCTGACGAAATAAATCCAACGCTGCGCCCCCACCCTGCACAATAGCGTTAATCACCAGGGGGCTTAACATCCCGGCGGTCTCCATCACCGGTAACATCGCCGTATTGTGCAAGGCCGTTAGCAGTTTTGGGCCAATAAACTGCGGCGGCATGCTTCCCTGGTTTTGTGATAACAATCGCTCGGCGGTGTCGGCATAAAAATCCAGAAAATGATTCCCCCGACGAAACATTAAAAAAGCATTGTGTACCTTTTTAAATGCCTTTAACTTACCCAGCTTATCGTGCTGCACCCAAACCTCGCGCCCCAAGGCAAAGGGTGCATCGGGTATCGTAAAGCCAGCGGGATTAAAAATCAGGAAGTCAGCATCCAGCCAGATAACGGTCTGGTAGCCGTTACTCAGCGCCTGCTGAAGCAGAATTAAACGCGCCAGGTCGGTGGCAATCACTTTTTGATGGCGCGTTTTCTCCAAAAGAGAATCGGGCACCGCATCAAACAAGGCATCACCCATAAAGCGATATTCATACTCATTTAACCCACACCAATTACGAACAGAATCGAGGCAAGGGCCAAGCCAGGGGTAAGGCAAAGGCGATTGATGTGATTCTATGACAAGCGTATCTGACATTATGACGATATTTCCAACAATACTGCATTGACCATTTTTTATGAACTCGCGGCTATACTGACAACGGCGTGGCAATACCGGCTATTTTCCAGCCTTAGCTGTCCGGCACCTGACAAACCAAAGAATATTCTGGATATAAAATCTGACGCTGGCAAGCAATATCATAATGCGATAGTTATATATACACCACCCTTTTTATAATGAATATCATCAATATTTCCCTACCACCCAATACAAATGCTAGTATCGATAAGCTGACGATACGCAATTCTGAAAAGACAGTTAAATCAATGTAATAGGATTAACCTTCAAATTACGTTCAAGGGCTAACATTACAGGACTAGTGTTTCAGCACTAATGTTTTAGGACTAATGTTTTAGAACTAATATTCCAGAACCAGTGCTTCGCTCCAAAACGCTCATGAATTATTGCTCCAGGATTAACGCGCTATGACCAAACAATGGTTGGTATTGATACTAATTCTGTTAACCGCTTCCTGCGGTGGCAGTGGCGATAACGGCAACACCAATGCCAAGGGCAACGGCAGTGATGTCGATGTCGTGTTAACCACCCTGTCGGCACCATCGGCGGCAAACGCCGGGGACACCATTACCGTGCAGGCTTCCGTGGCCAACCAGGGCACCTCACTCACAGGCGGCATTGCGGTCTATTACTACCTGTCATTGGATAATACCATTACAACCGATGACACAGTCCTAACCTTTGACGTGATTCTTATCCTTAATGCCGGCGCAAGCGCATCCACCAGTAAGAATATAACACTGCCAACGAATCTTCCAACAGGCACTTATTACCTTGGAGGCTGGGCGGACAAAGACAACGCCATCGCCGAATCCAATGAAACTAACAACCAGCAGGTTTCAACCATCAGAATTACCGGCACCCGTTGCAGCGATGACCGCTATGAAGAAGATGACAGCAGTGCAACGGCAAAAACCTACGAGATTGGTACAATACAAACTCACACCCATTGTGCCGACGATAATGACTGGGTGGCATTCAATGTCATTGGCGGTACAAGCTATGGCATCATCACCAGCGAACTGGGCACACAGGCCGATACCCGTTTGGAGCTTTTCGACACAGATCGCACCACCCGCCTGGCGGCAGACAATGATGGTGGCTACGTTGGCCAGGCGTCGTCCCTAAGCTGGATGGCACCGTCCTCCGGTACATATTACATTCGCACAACCACCCAACAGGGTCTGAAACAAATTGGCCCCGACACGGAATATAATCTCACCATTGCCAAGCCGGCACCGGATCTGACCGTGAGCAGCCTCGGAATTAATGGCAGCACAAACCTTACAAGCGGGGATCTGGTGCCGGTCACTTACACCGTAAACAATCAGGGCATGGAGGATGCCGCAGCAACCGAGCTGGGCGTTTACTTATCCACCGATCCCGAGGTGACCACCGATGATCGCTTAATCGGAACTGTAAACATAGCCGCATTGAACATAGGCGCGTCGGACGCCGACCGCCTGGATTTTTGGGCAGCGCTGCCTGGCGATGTCACTGATGGCACGTATTACCTTGCTGTTATCGCGGATCACGACAACTCGGTTTCAGAGATGAACGAATTGAATAACACGCCCGACAGTATTGTAGTTACTGTCAACGCCGCACCCTGCGCCAGTGATATTTACGAAGAAGATGATACCTGGCAGCAGGCGCGAGCCGCCACACTAAACGAAGTGCGATCGCACAACTTCTGTGATGACTGGGCCGACTATATCTATCTCGATCTTCAAGCTAACGACACCATTATTATCAAGGCAAACGGCACAGCAGGACCAATAGACCCTTATATTGCCGTTTACGACAGTACCGGCGCTTATCTTGGCGGCGAAAGCGACGACATTAGCCAGAACGCGGATTTTGTTTTCACTGCCCCGCTTACTGACCGTTATTATATTGCCGCTAAAACCACAAGCGGCAATTATGGGGGCAGCACTTACGACCGCTCGTATAATTTCAGTGTATTTACCGATGCGCCGGATCTTAGCATCTACAGTGCCAACATCCGGCAGAACGCGCTGTACCCCGGAAGTACAGCATTTGTGTCAACCACCCTCAACAATACGGGCTATGTCGAAGCAACAAACGTTGCGGTCAGTTATTATGCCTCCAGCGATAACATCCTGGATGGCAGCGACACCTTACTCGGCACCCGGCAATTCGCCAGCGCCACGGTGGGTGGCTGGACATCAGAAGACGCCCAAATAAACATTCCACAAACCATAACACCCGGCAGTTATTATTTGTTAATCAGTGTGGACCCCGACAACCTGGTGGCGGAAATCAATGAAAGTAACAACAGCAATACTTACGTCCCTGTGCTTACCATTGGCGCTGAAATTTGCGCCGCTGACGGTTATGAACAAAACGATACCGTGGACGCTGCCAAAACGATTGCAACTGGCACTACTCAGACTCATAACCGCTGCGATGACCAGCTGGACTGGATTAAATTTAACGCCAGTGCCAATCAACAATTATTATTTAGCACCTCAGACGCATCGTACATGAGGGTCATCGACAGCGACACAACCACAGAGCTGTCAAGCGCCAGTGAACACCTGCATTGGCAAGCCTCCGCCAGCGGCTCCTATTATATGCTACTGGCGCCGCAGAACTACCTGGATGTTTCCGGCACAAACAGCAGCTATACCATTACCTTGCAAACTTGCGACAAAGACCAGTATGAAGATGACGATGGCAGCACCACCAAGGGCATACCCAACCCTACGCTGATAATCCCAGGCCAACCCCAGTCACGCAATCACTGCGACGACAAATCAGACTGGCTGGTATTTGATGCAACCAGTGGCACCGACTACACGATTGCCACCGGTAACCTCGGCAGCAATTCCGATACGGTGTTAACCGTGTACGACACCCAGCCATTTTCCCCTGAAGCCTCGAACGACAACCGCAACGGCAGCACCCTGGAATCGCGCATTACCTGGACAGCACCAGCAGATGGTCGATATTACCTTCTTGTGGAAAATAAAAACATCGGCAGTAACACGGAATACACCGTCACATTAACAACGCCCTGATCGGGCTGTTTTTGATGTTGTTGGGAAGGCATTGGAGAGTGCTTGACGACGTTCGCTACGTTGCTTACTGATGCATACCCACGCGAGGCATGGGCACTCTACACAATAAAAGCTGGCGCTTTCATGGTATATTTATTCTTCAGCATCCGACTGAGCATCGCGGGAATACATAAGCTGCGCGCCATTTAAAAAGCCGTGCAGAATACTGTCTTTGCAATCTCGGTAATGTTTATGGCCGGATTTTCGGAAAAACGCACTGAGTTCATGCTTACTGATATGAATGTCCGTTAACGCCAGAATTTCCAGAATATCTTCAGCCTGCAGATCCAACGCTATTTTTAATTTGCGGAAAATAATATTGTTGCTAATTTTTTCCTCGGGCTCAGGCTGAGTCCCTTCCTTGCTACCACGCCTCAGGTTGATAAAGCCGTTGAGGAAAACCGCCAGCTCGAGGTCACCGCATTTTTGAAATACCCGGTCAGTGTCTTTTTTCAACCAGGCGATCACCTGTTCCCGGGTTACTTCAAGCCCCGCCAGGCCAAATACCTCAATCATATTGGTATCGTTAAAGTCAAAAATAAAGCGGATACGTCGTAAAATATCGTTATTCGTCACAAAAACCTCTTATTTCAGTTACTTAGATTATCTCTATTATTAGAAAGCTCAATCTACAGCGCCTCAAAGTGACACGTCCCCAATGCATGTTTTATGAATACGCTGTATAGTCTCCCAGCTCATAACCACACGGTGACCCTATGAAACTATTAATACGCAATCTCGCCCGCAGTACCACAGAATCGGCGATTCGAGCCCTGTTCGAAAACCACGGAGCAGTGCAGTCCTGCAGCCTGGTCATCGACAAAGCGACCGGTGAATCCAAGGGGTTTGGATTTATAGAAATGCCCAAGCCAGGCGAGGCCAAAGCCGCCGTGAAGTCCCTCAACGGCAAGGATGTTGATGGTAACAAAATCCGCGTTAAAAAGGCAGTGCCAAAAGCCGACGAGGAAAAGCCCTCACTTGATTAATAAGCGAATACCGTCTTTTTCAATACTGATGATTTTATTTTTATACAGGCCGCCAATGGCTTTTTTGAACGCGCTTTTACTCATACCGAACAATGCTGAAATTTCCTGGGGGTCTGACTTATCATGAACGGGAGCAAAACCCTTTTGCTTTTTTAAGTAGCTGACAATTATGTCGGCATATTTGTCTCGCGTTGCCTGACCACCCTGAAGACTTAAATCAATTTTACCATCAGGACGAACATGCTTTATAAATCCGTTGATGGACTGCCCAAAGCTTAAACGCTGGTGAACATCATTTTTATACAGCACTCCCCAATGGCTATGATCAACAATCGCTTTAAACCCCAGTTCGGTGCTATTGGCAATGATCAAATTTACCGCTTGCTGTGGCCTGAACTGATGGGGTTTTTCATCATCAAGGTACTTGTCGATTTTTGAAGAAGCAACAATACGGCCATCGAGCTTATCAAGATATAGATACACCAAATAAGAATGCCCCACTTCCATGGGCCGGTGCTGTTCCGCAAACGGAACCAATACGTCTTTATCCAGCCCCCAATCCAGAAAAGCACCCACATCCGTGATCGCCAGCGCCTTCAAATAAGCAAATTCACCCACCATGGCTTTGGGTGTTTGAGTGGTTGCCACCGGCCTGTCTTCAGAATCGAGATATAAAAACACCTTAACCGCATCACCGACACTCAGGCCAGGTGGCGCAAACTTACGTGGCAACAATACCTTACCGAGGTCTTTGGCATCCAAATAAAAACCAAACGCCGCGAACTTCACCACGTTTAAATGAACTGTTTTACCAATTTTGATCATCTACTTTCTCAACTGCAACGGAAAAGGGATTCCGGGGCATAGTACACTATCCCCTTGCGGTTTTCCCCATGGGATTCGCCATGTTACTTCAATAAGGGGTGATCCTTAGGCAATTGTTTTGCATACCACAACGCCAATTTGTGCTTCATGGTTTTTTGCGACACCTGGCTCTCGGGTAATGGCTGGATAAGTTTGTCATGAACCAATAGCCGGTAAAGATATAGAATTTTTTCACTGGCAGAGTCCGTGGCCTCCCACTCCACTGCGCCCCGCTCTTCACCATATTTCATCCCGGCCAGTATCGCTTCTTTTAACAACTCCACTTCATGCTTTAGTTTTTTCATCGCGACTCCACTGTAGAGAAGGTTGCGGAAGTTACCAGCAGTTACGTTCATATTGTCATCAATAGTGAGACCCTATTACTCCGTTAACATGGACACGGCAACAACCGGACTTAACCAATAAACGATCCACCCACTGATAGTAAGATAACACAACGCTAAAATAAAGCGTGGCATCCGGTTATTCGGTTCAATTGCATCCAGGTTGGTTGCGAACCTTGTATGGATAACATACCATTACAGTCCGTAAAGATATGTTTCGTAAACTCTAGTTACCGCCCGGTGTTTCGATTAAAAATAACGTGCCCAGTAAACCTGCAAGCGATATTAACTGATGGACTCTGACAACCTTAAGTTTTTTATTTTTGCCGCTGTTGTTGCCGTATTTGCAGCCGTTGGCACTTATAATCGTATTATCAAGTACAGGAACCTAATCGAGGAAAAATGGAGTGGCATTGATATCGCGTTAAAGCGCCGCTTTAATTTGATTCCTAATATGATCAATACGGTAAAGCTATACAGTACCCACGAGGCCGAGATACTGGCCAAAACCACCGAGGCCCGACACGGCGCTACGGAACTAGCCAGCCGTACCGCGGAAGAAAGCGCCATAACCCAATCACTACAAGGCCTGCTTGCCGTCGCTGAAGCCTATCCGGATTTGAAAGCCAGCCAGAATTTTCTTGCCCTGCAACACAGCTTAAGTGATGTGGAAAACGAAATATTGGATGCGCGTAGTGCCTATAATACCGCCGTAAGAAAAAACAACACCCTGGTTCAATCATTCCCCAGCAATATTATCGCTAAACTCTTTAATTTTCGAACCGCTGAGTACTTCTCGCTGGAACTGGCAACACAACGGTCGGTGCCCGAGGTCAAGTAAACTGTCATCGTCAAGGCGCATTAACAACCAGTAAATGTGGGTGCTCGCATCCCCGTGGCGACTGCGACAAAAAGGCCGCTTCTGATTCAGGCATAAACTAACCTTTGCCTCTATTCTTCCTTTAACAACTGCTCACGGATTGTCAGCAATTCTTCGCGCCGTTTCTCATCGGTGGCGGGGTACTGCATTTTAAAGCTTTTAAAGGTATCGAGAATAATGTCGGCAATCAACAGACGCGCATTTTTCTTGTCATCGGCGGGCACTACATACCAGGGTGCCGTTTTTGTACTGGTGGCGCTCAGACACTTTTCGTAAGCATCCATGTACTGTGGCCAGTATTGGCGCTCCTCAATGTCAGAGGCGCTGAACTTCCAGTTCTTGCTCGGGTTATCGATACGGGCTATAAATCGTTTGCATTGTTCTTCTTTTGACAGATGCAGAAAAAACTTGATAACGCGGGTGCCGTTGCGATGCAGGTGATCTTCCAGGTCAACAATGGAGCCATAGCGATCCTGCCAAATAGTATCCATATCAATATGATCATCCGGCAACTTCTGGCCTTGCAAATACTCTGGATGTACCCGCAATATCAGCACTTCTTCGTAATAGGAGCGATTAAAAATACCAATGCGACCACGCTCTGGCAAACACCGGGCAACCCTGGGGATTAACGCCCGACATCACATGCTTGATGGCACCATCCTTACCGGCTGCATCCATGGCCTGAAAGATAAGTAACAATGAATAACGGTCGAACGCATAATGCCGTTGCTGCTGCTCAATGAGCGCCTCAATTTGCGTTTCGCGAATTTGCTTGTATTCCTTCTTCGATTGGTAAACCGGATCCACCAGGGTGGGCCATTTGTCCAGCTTAACGTTCGTTTTAGCCGGCACCCGGAAATCCTTGATGTCAATTTTCATATTGCTCTACCCTTTGGTTTTCTCTGCGTTTTAGCTTCATTCCGCGTTAACTCACTACACTAGCGTGAAAGGCCAGGTACGTTGACGTTACTAAACGTATCACAGCTGGCCATTTTTCCACTGGCCATGCCAGCCTTGAACCATTTCACCCGTTGTGCCGAACTGCCATGCGTAAAGGAGTCCGGGCTGACATAACCTTTTGATTGCTTCTGCAGGGTGTCATCACCAATGGCGCTGGCCGCCCTTAAACCTTCTTCAACATCGCCCGCTTCGAGTAATTGCCGGGTGTTATTGGCATGATAGGCCCACACGCCCGCCAGGCAATCTGCCTGTAGTTCCTGTCGCACCGCGAGTTTATTGCCTTCGACCTGACTGAGTTTTTTGCGGGCAGCATGGACTTTACCAGAGATCCCCAGCAGGGTCTGGATATGGTGCCCCACTTCGTGGGCAATGACATAGGCCTGAGCAAAATCACCCGGTGCATTAAAGCGGTCCTGTAATTGCTGGAAAAAACTCAGGTCAATATAAACCTGCTGATCACCGGGGCAATAAAACGGTCCTACGGCCGCATCCGCCATACCACAGGCAGACTTCACTGCGCCTCGAAACAGCACCAGATTGGGTTCTTTATAGGTTTTGCCCGCTTGTCGAAACAAGGTATGCCAGGTTTCTTCGGTATCGGCCAGTACCACTGACACGAATTCCACCTGTGCTTTTTCCTGTGGTGATTGCTGCAGCGGTTGTGTGGATTGAGTCGGTGCGCCGCCTTGTTGTAAACCCAGGCCGCTTAACAAACTATCCAAATTGCCTGAAAACAGGCCATAAGCACCCAAACCGGCCACCACAATGGCAGTCCCCTTGAAGCCTAATAACCGATACACCATGGGCAGTAGCCGCAACAACCCGCCACCCCCTCGACCGCCAAAACCGCCACCCGACACACGGACATTGCGTCGATCATCCACATTGCTGCTTTTACGTCTCCCTTGCCAACGCATCGCTATTTACTCCCAGTGGTTTGGAATTTAAAGGTATGTGAGGCGGCTTATGTTAACCCTAGAGTAATCACAAATGTCCGACATCTAAATATTGACCGTATACGCTATCAGTTGACCAGCCTCGATGCAATGTAAAAAATGTCAAGTTTTGTTAAATTTCACCCAGCAGTGAAGCGGTAATCGCGATCAGCGCAATGCCCGAAACCGTTGCGCAAACACTTAGGTGCCTGGCGGCAACAGGACGCTAAATCGAATGCCCCAAATGCCATTAACAGGCATCGTAAATTTACATTACAATAGGCAGGCAGCACGTCACGTTACACTGCGCTGGTTTTATAGCCCAGGTTTTATAGCCCAAGTTTATAGCCCAGGCTTATAACCCTGGCATCGCAACCTGTACGATTAATCCTGATTATTAACGAAAAGAAAGCGAACCGTTAACCATGCTCAAACTCGCACGCCATGTTACCTTACGGCAGTTACAAATATTTGAAGCCATTGGGCGCTTGAAAAACTTTTCGCGGGCCGCGGAAGAATTATTTCTTACCCAGTCCACGGTGTCGACCCAGGTAAAGCATTTAACGGGCATTGCCGGCATGCCATTGGTCGAAGTGGTTGGCAGGAAAACCAGCCTGACCCAGGCGGGAGAAATACTTTATCACACCTGCCAGGATGTGATTAGCCGCCTTGACAATACAGACATGGCGTTTTCGGATTTAAAAGGCATAAAAACCGGCACGCTCAAACTCTCGGTGATTACGACCGCCAAATATTTTGCGCCGGAAGTGCTGGGCAAGTTCTGGCAACAATACCCCGACATTGAAGTATCACTGGACATTAATAACAAGGAGCACACTCTGCGACGATTGATGAACAATGAAGATGACCTGTACATCCTCGGCCACAATCCGCCGAAAAACCTCGACATACATGCCATCGAGTTTGCCGCCAATCCCATCTACGTCATGGCCAGCAAGCAGCATCCGCTAACCAAACAAAAAAAACGCATCAGCCTAAAACAGCTGGCGGAACAATCGCTGATATTTCGAGAAGCGGGCTCCGGTATCCGCGACGTGATTGAAAAATTATTTATCACGAAAGGACTAAAACCAACGGTGCGCATGGTGCTCAGTAATAATGAAGCCATTAAGCATGCCTTGATGGGCCAACTGGGCATCTCGGTGCTGTCGCTGCACACCATTTTGCAGGAAGGCGTAAAGGGCCCCATCGCGTTATTAAATGTAGAAGGGTTTCCGGTGCAACGTAAATGGCATGTGGTTTACCGTAAAGGCAAAAAACTTTCCGTTGTAGCCGAAGCCTTTGTTGAGTTTTTGCACGAGGAAGGCAAACGGCTTTCCCGGCAAGTGGAGGACCTTGCGCAGCAACTTGACCCCCGAAAGTCGCTTAAGTGACTGTTGAGAATTTCTCAACTTATTGAGAATAAACACCTATCTATTTGTTTAATATAACTTTTAATCTAACCACCTACGTCAAACCACCCCCATCTACTATTGATAATCATCAATACATAAACAACGTAGAAACTATTTTATAAATAGCAATTCACCCCCATAATTACTCTTAACAAAGTTTAGGTGTTTGCAGCCAACTTTGGAGATGATCACTGCTTAGTTGAATATATCTGGAGAACGACATGAACACGTCAACCGCAATAAAACGGAACTTTATGAAACAAAACGTCAGTTTTTTAGGCCGACAAATTCGCTTTGCCATTGGCGCTACCATGATAGCAGTCGCTTTGATTGCGGCCCCAGACAGCATGCTTGAAACCATGGGCATATGGAATATTGTGTTATTGGCTTCAATACCCTTTATTGCCATCGCCATCATCGGATGGGACCCGATATACGCGATGGCCGGTAAATCCGCCTACGTGGAAGGGGAAGAAGACATTCAGCAACGCCACTGGAGTTACCCGAACTTGGGCGCCATCGAACGTGCAGCACGCTTTGGTATCGGCCTCGCCTGTTTGGCGTCGCTGTTAACCATGAGCACCATGCAAGCCGAAATGGTGTTTGCCTTGCTGGCGATTCCGTTGATTGTGACGGCCATTACCGCATGGGACCCACTGTATGCCGCCCTTGGCATTAACAGCTTTGCATCACGCACCGATGTGGAAACAGCGGAGCTTGATAGCAATGAAGAAACCCTAGGGGCCTGTTATACGTTCCCGCAGCGCGCACCATCAACCCTGCCTTACTCTCGCGCGGCGTAATTTGCAACCGCGCACGATAACAATAATCGTGCGCTTTTTTTTAACCTTACAACAATCGCTGCACCTTGAGTGCACTCTGAATTGAACAATGACTTGAACATTGAAGGAGTACTAGAACCGTACCCCTAATTCCAAACCATAGGTAAACCAGTAATTGTCGTTATCATTAACAAAACCCTGACTCTCTTCCAAACCAATATATTGCACCCCAAGACTAAAACCCAATCGCAGGTAATCGTTCATGCCAACACTCGCACCAAACCTTGACGTGCCTATTAACTCAGTGGCACTGTGATCCGTTGCCCCGCCCATAAATTCCAGATAGAGATAATTCGGATTCACCTGCTTGTCAGCTAAATACAAGCGTACTGTAGCGCCCAACATCCAATAGAGGCCGGAAAAATCCAACGCGGCAGGGCGAGTATTTTCATTTATAATAAGGTCAACATCCATAACACCCACCTCCCCCACTAACGCGACCTGTAACATTTCTGATGATACAAACCCTGTCGCTAGTTTAACCCCCCAAAACCCACCATGCTGGCCCGGATCCGTGCCCATAAACGTTGAATTTAAGGTAACTTCACGCCACCATTCGTAATCGTCACCTTTAATCATATCAACAACGTATTTTCCGGCATAAACCACAAAAACAGCCACCACCACTACACCGATTAAAATAAAAAACACCTTCGCTAAATCACTGTTTCCTCTGCTCCCGCTATAAACTAAATCCGCATGCACTCCAATATTGATATCTTCAGCCGTATTGGTTGGTGTAGTTGCTGGCGGTTGCGACGGCGCGGGCTGGGCAGACGAATCAAGATCATGCTGCGGACTCTGTTTCTGCAAATGCTGTTGTTGCAGGTCATTAGTGGGTGTTTGCTCTGGATCACAGTCTTTTTTGTTGTTTGTGATTTGTTCTGTTTTCAGCGCGGATTGTTCGTCGTTGTTGTTGATACTGTTGATGCCGTTATTGTTGTTACCTTGCTCTACTTGCTTGGCCACCAGCGCTGGTGGATTATTTAGTGGTTCTTTCTTGTTATCGGTTGACGCCTTTTGACATTCTTCCTTATCGGTATTTTTATTGGGCTTTTCATCGGGATTCTCATTGGAATTTTCATGGGCATTTTCATGGATATTAATATTGTCATCATCAATCAATGGCGCAGGCAGAGCATTGGTTTGTGTCATTTGTTCCAGTTGCGCAAGGGTGCCCTGTTTTATGACATAACCATTGCGCCGCAACTCACTGAAAAGCCGTTGCGCATTCGTTTTGCTAACAGGGGTGACGGGGAAACTGTTTTGATTAATCTGAGGCGATAATTTGTAATTAACGGCTGCTTCCTGTTGCGCGTAAGCGGGATTAAAAAATACCATTAGGGTAAAAAAGAACAGCGTTATTTTTACCAATACCGTATTACGCCACAAATACATGCTATAAATCCTGTTAAACCGTGAAATGAGATTCAAATCAAACCGCATAAAAACCGGTTGATTCGAAACGTGCTTTTCCTTAAGGATTCAATATTAACGGAAAAATGGCGTGATTAGAACCTAGCATTAGCGTTTTTAAAGTGAATTATTGCACTCACTTAATTAGTTAGATCGATTCGGCCCCGCGTTGCCCATACACTGTTCCAACACCCCCTGAAGGTCCGTGGCCAGCGCCTGATCCGTGGCAAAAATAGTACCGCGGTGATTCATAAAGGTCGAGTCTGCCCGATTTAAATCCAGCGCCTGACCATAAGCATCGCTGGCGACGGCACCCAGCTCATGAAAAATAAGCGCCGTCGCGGCAAAATCCCACAGACTGCCACCGCCCTCGCCCGGTTTAGGGCATTTAACATAACAGGCCGGTGGGTTCTCCAACACCTGGCAGGCGTTCATCACCGCACCACCCGGTTGCAGGGTCTGCAGCCCTGCGTAGCCACGCTGGTTCGCCAGGGACACCAGCGCCTGGTACAAGTGGGGGTAATAAGGTTGTTGCAGCAAACTCCGATCAATGGCTAGCGTCAAAGGCCTCTCCTGCATTTTAGTCAACGTTTTTTCCCTCATAGACGCAGGCGACGCAACGGACCAGGGCTTGCCATTACGAAAGGCTCCCTGCCCCTTCACGGCAGTGTACAGAGTATGGGTCACCGGATCATAAACCACACCAATGAGAGGCGTGCCATCTTGAGACACCAGGGCAATGGACACCGTGTACCCCGCGGTTATGTTGGTATTTGTTGACTCAAGCATTGTAGTGTTAACCAATGTTGAACCAACAAAAGTTGAGTCAACAATGGTTGAATTAATAAAGTTAAGGGTGCCGTCCAAGGGGTCGATGCACCAAAAATAATCTTTCTGCAACCGGGTTTTATCATCGGCGCGCTCCTCCGTTAACAACGCCAGGTCATATTGCTTGCAACCCGGCATAAGCGCCTTGACGATGGCGGCCTCACTGAGCAAATCCACCTCGGTGACTACCTGTGAGGCCAGGTTGCCACCGCCACGCTTATGCTCAACGGCCACCGTCTTAGAGGCATAGCTTGCGATGAGTTGCCCCGCTTGTCTGGCCGCCGCAATCGCGCATTGCGACAGGTAATCAAGGTCATCTGGCTTAAGCTTAAGTGGTTTCATTGTCCTGACAATGCATTGAGTTGCGCCACCACCTCGCTGGCCATACGCTCGCTATAACCGTGAATCTTCCAGTGACCAGGGCTCCAGCCCTTCACGAAACGATGAAAATCCGTCCAGGCCACGGCATACAGTGAGCGCCACTCCCGCACTACGGCATCACCATCAATGCCGGGATGACGCATTGCCAGCGTCGCCTTAAGCCGGGAAAAATAGTCGTCGAGCAACGCCGTTTCATAACGCTCACAGTCTTCTTCATAAAGGCAGCTGCCGATAAAATAGGCCACATCCTTCATGCCACAACCACCACCGACATATTGAAAATCAACCGCCGCCACCTGTTTAGCATCGCTTGAGAAACAAAAATTGGCCAGCTTGGCATCGCCATGCACAAAGGTCTGGTAGCGGGCGGTTTTCAAGCGTTGGTCAATTTGCGCGGCGGCCTGTTTTAATGCAGCATCGTCCAGCGCTGCTAGTTCATCGGGGCGGGTATCAAGATGCCAGTAAGTTCCCACCGCCCACAACCCGGTGGGTGCCTGTCCCATAAAGGTGGCATGAAAATTTGCCAACCAGGCCAGGCAGGCCTGCATCTGCGTCATGGACACCGACGTCTTCCGACCGGGAAACCCACTGGCATCCAGATCCTCCAACACCATCAGGAATTCATCATCCGTGGACTCAAGGGCAAGACAGCGAGGAACGCGACAATGCTCATCACACGCCTGGCTCCAATCCCGGTACCAGGCACTTTCCACCTGATAAGATTTCACTTTTCGCTGGTGCGAAAGATCCGTATTCCAACCACGGGGATGATGACGCTGGTCCGGCAGTTTTACATGCTTGATGACAACCCGCTCGCGGTCACCGCCCTTGAGACCGTAACGCATAATTTTGCCATAACCACTCCATAGCGTCTGAATGTCCTCAACATGGAACAGCGTATCCGCCCCCGTTGCCTTGCGTACGATTGCCTGAAAGTCATGATTCATAGTGAACTAATGCGTCATTAAAAGGTGCTTAATTATAAAATATTTAACCAATACCAGGGGGCGTTAATCAGCAACAGAAACTTGCCTGATTTTTTCTAGGCAATTTGTTTCATTTTAATGTTCATGTGACGCAGCCCCACAGCACACCCAAGGGCAAGTATTCCCGCCAGGAGAACCGTTTCGGGTGATGCACCCAGGTTTTCAAACCATTGCGTATAAAAATGAATACCGCCAAAAGTAGCAACCGTATTGAGCACCCACCGGCGATTACGTTTCCAGGCCCAAAGCGCGGTGGCGACTAATGCAAGGGCCCATAAAACGGCAAAAATAGCATCCGTAATGATGACTTCGCGTGTAATCGTGCGCTCCCCCCACAGCGAACCTACCCAGAAACCGAAATTAACCAGAAACACGCTGGTTCTTGCGGATGCAATTGCCAGCCGTTCAAAATCCGCCGGCAGTTGCTTTGACAACTGGTAGCAGCCAATCGCCAATAATCCAAAAAGAACAATGGTGAAGGTAGGCTCCTGAACAACCAGAAAGTAGCTGGCATGATAGTAACCGGTTTTTGCACCAATGCTGGCCGACAACAAAAGCGTGGCAAGCACCGCGAGCAACGCACTCCTTGCAAACAAACCGGCTATCGCAAAAATAGCCGTAACGCATAAAATTGACCATAGGCTGCCATTGGCAGCGGTCATGATTCCCCCGCCTGTCATCAGCGCTCCAACCAAAATACAAATATTGGCAAGCACTTTCCATTGCTCCGAACCACTACGCAGCAGCACTAACCCGCAGGCCAGGACAGACAAGCCGATAACAATTGCCGTTGTGGGCACCGGCACCAAGGCAAGTGCTGCACCACTGACGGCCATAACACCAAAACCAATTAATAAATTAAAGGCCAGCGAACCGGTAGACTTCGCTGCAAACCCGCGAAATTTTTCATACTCAAGCTGGGTAATCCTGCCTTCATTTAACAGTTGCTCGAGATCAAGTGTAACTTTCATGAAACGTCCTTATGCGGTTTAATCGGGATCAGAAAACAATACCATTACGGTCTGGCCGCTTATCTTTACTGCCCGCGGTGTTTATCTGACGAACGACCGGGGATTGCTCGGTCGTTTAACACTCATCCAGTACAATGTCTCATCCAGTTCACTGGAGCGATAACTGTTTTTCAATTGACATCAAACCTTAGTGTAGTGCATTAAATCAGTATACGATGATAGTAACGGCCTGTTAATCTCATGCCCAAAACAAATCTCAACCAGCGTTTGTCTGCCAACGGACTGGTAACGCATTATTTTATTTTTCCTATTAACATTCATAATGATACACCGGCACATATCAGGTCACCGGAATCCAGCGTCACGACATTCCGGCCCAACGTCCAGCGTCAATGTGCACTGCGCCACATCAAACTCATACCTCGACCAAAAAACCAGGATCAAATCCCTTAACATCCTCTCCAGGATAGCCCGCCTGATTGGAAACAACACGCGTCTTGCCGATCACCGTATCCAGATTGGCATGGGTATGTCCGTATATCCATAAATCGATATCATGCGCCAAAAACAACGCATCAAGATTGGAATAAAAAGCCGGCCCCAGCGGGCTATTGGGAAAGCCGGGATGGTTACACACCCAATGTGGTGCATGGTGACTCACCACGACCGTTTTCCCCCTATAAGGCTTTGTTAACTGCGAGATCAGCCAGTGCTTTTCCTTCTCATGTAACACTAATGCATGCGGGGGTTTAAACTCCAGGCACTGCGCAGCGGGCTTATAAGCAATCACCTGGTGATCCGCCAGGTTCTGCTGCGCGTAATGCATGGCTAAATCACCGGGAATGTTGATATCACCGGCATAATCCGTCCACAATGTCACACCAAGAATTCGTACATTGTTTAATTCAAAACAACCTGCGTCAAGCAAATGAACATCCGTATGTTTACATTGATCGGATATTGCCTGCTTCAGGAAAAAGTATTCATGGCCGTAAAATTCATGGTTACCCAACACATAAACAATGGGCTTACCCAGTCGAGCGGCCTCTTTAAGCATCCACTCCACACCGCACAAACCCGTGTCGATATCCCCCGCCAGTACAACAACGTCGGCATCGCTTGCGGGTATTTCACCTTTCCACCGATGAGACGCCACGCGCTTGCCTGTTCGCAAAAACTCGTTATGCAAATCACTTAACACCTGCAGTTTCATGCTACCCCCATGCCGTCATTCATTCCCTTGTTTTTTTACATCGGGCAAATGATCCGTTTGAGCCGATGGCAAAATCACCAAACACACCTCCCGCACAATCACATCCACACGCATACCAACACGAAAACCAGCCTGCCTGCTCCAGCCAATTGCCTTTTAAAGACAAAAACGCCCTGGGCTTCTCAGTGAATGAATTAACGATTTTTAGGTGCCGGGTTCCTTTCATTTGCCTGCCGCTCCACTCAATTGCCAGCCACAGTATAACCACGAATCCAGCTAATGATAATGACATACAACGTCGAGTTGCTTTGGTTTCAACTTTATTATCACGAAAGAAGACCACATAAGCATTTCCTTTTGCAAGTTAGCTTGCTCGTTTTTGGCACGTTTTTTGCTGCCCTCCCATGCGCCGGCCCGTCCTTTCGCTTGAAGGCCAATATAACCGATCGAAGTCATTTGGATATTAACCGCTAAGAACGGACTTGAAACCGGGTATTTATGTGCCATAGTCTCTATGGCCGGTTTTGATCTAATCAAATTAAGGAAGGAACTCTGTGAAACTAAGCATTTTACTATTACTCTCTTTACTATTATTTTGTTCATTTGAAGTCGGGGCTGTCCCTGCCTTTGCCCGTCAAACAAACAATGATTGCAGCGCCTGTCATTACCAGCATTTTCCAAAACTAAAACCATTTGGGCGCAAGTTCAAGGCAAATGGTTTTTCCATGACGGCACAAGAAGGACTCAAAGGCGACAATCTTAGTCTCCCTCCATCGCTTAATGCGGCTTTTGTTATGCGCTCGAGATATATTCGCGATAGTAGCGAGCGCGAAGGGGAATTGGAAGTTCCGGAAGAAGGCGCCATTCTTGTCGGTGGCCGTATAGCTGAAGGTATAGGCGGTGTTGTCGAATGGGGTGGCCCGTTATTGTCTGCAAAAGTCAACTTTACAAAACCAATAGCCGGCAAAAACAATCGTACGGGTATGACGCTGTTTACAACAGATGGATTAGGTGCAGGTTATGGCTTCGAACTAATGAATACCGGCGCGGTTAGAAATCTCCGGGCATTCGGTCAGTCCGCTAAACCCACACTCGGCAATAATGACAATCTTGATTTGTCGGCCGCGGCGACGGGTTTTGCTTTTTATTTGGCCTCCACGCCAGCACGAACAGGTAAGCAACCGGCATGGTTTTTTGCGGCAACCTTGTATACCCCAGATAGTAATGAAGCGGGTATGACGGAAATGGATGTTGGTTCACCGTTATCTACTTACCTCCGTGCCGCCTATATGCCACGCATTGCGGGCATGGAAGCCGGGTTTGGTGTGGGTATTTATTCCGGGAAGTCAAGAGCAACATTAACAGATGATGGCGCAGCTGAATATGGAGCAACGGCGGGTGATGTGTTTGACCTAAACACCAATGCTTATTTTATTGACGCTCAGTTACAGGGCAAGGTGAAGAATAGAGACCTGGGTGTTTATTTTATGTATGCGGTAGGCGATGACCCTTCCACTACTGCAGGTGAGGTCAATTTGTATGGTAGCGTTACGGCTGGTGACAGCAAGCCGAAAGGTTGGGGTATTGATACTGAATACAGTATCAATCCAGAGCTACACATATTAGCCAGCCTGGGACAACACGATAATGGTGGCGCAGGCAGCGCTAAGCAAAGTATAGGTTTAGGCGTATATTGGTTGATTGCACAAAACATCACGATGCAAGCAATGATAGAAACGTTTGATGGTGATCAAGGCGAAGATGCCAATGGTGACAGTGTCGTCGTATCATCGACGACACTGGAAGTTGCATTTTAGTACACCGCTCCTGGTTTCATTACATCGCACACCATAGGCGTTCCCACGCAGGAGCGTGGGAGCGAGAAAACCCACTGCTTTCGTCCTGATTCCCACGGTCCTCCGTGGGAATCCATACCTACCTTCTCCACTTCACCACCATAGGCATTCCCACGCGCATGGGAGCAAGAGAATGGCTTATCCCAGTTCGCGGCTGTCGCCGTTAAGTTGTACGATACGGCCGATGGCACGAAGGAAAATGAACTATATTCTTAATAGAGTAAGAATGCCTTGACCAAACCAGCAAGGTAAAGCCATTGGATGTTAGCTTAATAATGTTGCGAGATTTTTAAATGCGTAAATCACAACCAAACATTGTTCTCATTGGCGCCGGTATCATGAGCGCTACCTTAGGTGTCCTGCTGAGAAAACTCATGCCTGGCGCAAAAATCATCATCTACGAGCGGCTGGACAACGTTGCCGCAGAAAGCTCAGCCCCCTCGAACAACGCCGGCACCGGCCATTCAGCCTTTTGCGAGCTTAACTACACGCCTTATCAGGATGGCAAGGTTGACATCAATAAAGCATTGGAAATTGCCCATCGTTTTGAAATTTCCAAACAACTCTGGGCATACCTTAAAGAACAGGACTATATTCCTTACGACATTCCCTTTATAAACGCTATTCCGCACATGAGCTTTGTCTGGGGCGAAGACAATGTGGCATTTCTCAAAAAACGTCATGAGGCCATGCAAGCGGCGGCTATTTTTCAGGACATGCAATATTCCTCGGACCCGCAGAAAATTACGGAATGGGTTCCGCTGATGATGCAGGGCAGAGACATTTTTACAAACTCGAGCACAGACACGAACACAGACAATAATACAGACATCAATGCCCCCCTGGCGGCCACCAAAATGGATATCGGCACCGATGTCAATTTTGGATTGATCGCCAAAGGAATGATCGCTTATCTGAAGTCTACTGAAAAAACAGAGATCAATCTCGGCCATGATGTTATGGATTTTTCAAAACAAAATAACGGGCAATGGAAAATCGAAGTCGCTAACCTGAATACCAAAGCGCGGAACGTCGTATTTGCCGATTATGTCTTTATCGGGGCAGGCGGTGGCTCACTACCCTTGCTGGAAAAAACAAAAATCAAAGAGGCTATCGGGTATGGTGGCTTTCCTGTTAGTGGGCAGTTTTTACAATGCAACAATTCGCACGTAATTCAACAGCATCGAGCGAAAGTCTATGGCAAAGCCGCCGTTGGCTCGCCCCCCATGTCAGTTCCGCATCTTGATACGCGCATTATCGATGGCAAACGTACCCTGCTCTTCGGGCCCTATGCCGGCTTTTCCACAAAATTTTTAAAAAATGGTTCGTACCTGGATCTGCCGTTATCCATTGAAATGCACAATGTCTGGCCCATGTTAGCGGCAGGCATGCACAATATAGAACTCACTAAATACCTTATTAAACAAGTCACGCAATCGCCGGAAGAACAATTTAAGGAGTTGTTAGCTTACTATCCCACTGCCCGGTTCGAAGACTGGACATTAACAACCGCCGGCCAGCGCGTCCAAGTAATCAAAAAAGACCAGGATTCCGGCGGCGTCTTACAGTTTGGCACTGAGATTGTCTGCGCTGACGATGGAACCATTGCCGCCTTGCTCGGCGCCTCACCGGGCGCATCCACGTCCGTCTCGATTATGCTGGATGTTATCAGCCGCATGTTTACTGAAGACTTCAACTCCAACGCCTGGCAAAACACCATTCGGGAAATGATACCGACTTATGGGCAATCGTTAATTGAAGACAGGGCGTTGTGCCTGGCAACGCGCGAGCGCACCAGCAAGATACTGCAATTACAGGGGCCATAATTCTACCCAGGCACTCAGCGAACTCAAGACGTTGAATTCACGACTTGGCAGCATCGACAAATTCCGGTATTTTGGTTGCATCCATCAGATTGGTCCAGCTTTTCGCACCGGCCTGGTTTATTTTTATACTCCAATCCTTCAGTCGTTTTCTATAGATCTGAGGATTGGCGCTATCCTTGTCTAACTTGATGACATTCATCGCGGCAATGTCGATACCTGAAAATTCATCCGCTTGAAATTCGCGCTTCACGCCAGACGGCAGTTCTTCTTTCATATCACTAAAGACGAACATTAATTGGTGACCGGCCTTTGAATTCTTCAGATAATCCGCGCACAACATCATGGCACCGCTGATGTCGGTATGCTGAGATTTCAGTTTGTCCTCGGCGAACTGATCCAGTTTTTTTGAAAACGCCATTTTTTGTTTGACGACTTCACTGGGCCGATAATCCAGCGTCAATTTTGAGATGAGGTTATCTTCGGCATAACTATTGCTGTCAATGGCGATGAAAAAAAACCCGTCTCCGGGCACCATCCTTGGAATCAAGCCCGTCTTAATGATTTTCACCATACTGCCTTTTTCTTTGGCATAGGTACCGGAAATATCGGCGAGGGCGCAGAAGGCTGTTTCATAGGATTTATTATTCGAACAACCCGCAATCGTTAACAGACCAAACAAAACCACGCTGGAGCATCTTACTAAGTGCATATCACATTCAATCTCTAACAGTTGTCGTTGTTATGACGCCAGGCTTATGAAACCGTGGTTATAAAACCAGGGCTATAGAACCAACGTTATAAAAACCAAAGCTATCGAAATCCGCGCTAAAGCGATTTGAGCTTACGCAAACGCGCCGTTGCTCCAAAATCAATCTTTTCAACGGGTTCTACATCGTACTCAGCTAAAACATCGGCATCACTTTTTTCCTGGCTCGTCCCTGCCCCTTTACTGGCGCTAAACATTTCACCTAGCTTGGTTGGCAGGATGATATAGATATCAAACAGGTGGGAAATAATTTTAAGCACGCCTTCAATCATAAAAGCCACCGCGCTGGCAATATGGCCAAGCAATGTCACCACCAACATATAGAGTCGCACAAAAGCGTGCTGACTGGCTTCAACGAACATTTCAAGGGGAATGGCTAGCAACGCAAGTACCCAGGGCAACACAAAACCAAGGGTTGCTTGGCCAATCACGGTAACGGGTAATCCCTCTCCACTGGCAACGGAGGCTTCCACGCCTGCCAGCGCCTGCTCAAGCGCCACGTTTGACGCGGCAAGTTGCTCTCTCAACACCGCAAGAGAAGCCTCAACCGAGGCAAGAAAGAAAATACCTAACAGCGCACCATAAAAAATCACTTTTCGTTTGCCACTGGTCATGGCACCAAATTGTGGAAAGGTATTGGTTACACCCATCGCTTCCATGAGAAAAATACCCAGCACCAGTTCCAACACAACGATGACCAGTGCCGATACCTCTGAAACCGCCAGACCACCCACACGAGTACCTTGAGGAACCAGCTCAGACATGGGCAACGCAATAAGGTTAAAATTGATATAGGCGCCAGCAATACCCGCACTCAGAACGATGAGCGACACAATGAAAAGTTTGGTTACCCGTGCTGAAAGTACATCAATGCTATTGGGGTCTGCCTTGACCAGCTTGGTATATTCATCCATGTAGCTGTCGATGCGTTTGTTGTTTTCAAGAATCTGCTTAAATCGGGCGTTAATGTCCTTGCTCATCTTTTCAACACGCCGCCAAACCGGTGCCATGGAGTCAAGCATTTTGTGGCGTTTGGCCGTCACTTCACGAAATTCTGATAAGGCTTTCTTTTCACTCTCCATAGCTTTGGTATAGATATCCTCCAACGCCGTTCTGATGTAGACGTTCTTGGCGGACTTTTGGGCATACTGTATACCCCCAACTACATCGCCCCAACCGGGCGCTTCCGGTATCCAATGACCACATTCCTTATAGTCCGCCTGAAGCGTTGCAATCTCTTCATCGAGCCGTAGCTGCAAATTCGGGTAATTAGCCAGGACCTTGGCGTTGTTAACTTCAATCTTGGTAAATTCCTCCTGTATTTTGTGTTGGATATTCGCCACGCCTGACTCCAACAACACCTTACGGTCTTTTTCCCGCATTTGCTCAGCGACACTTTTTGCCCAGGCCGCCATTTTTCGCAGCCCGCCCGCAGTACCGTCTGACAGGGCGCAAAGCAATTTATGGACCGGCTCTCTGGCAAAAAACAAAAATAGCATGCTGCTCACTATCCAGATAGTGACCGATAATGCCGGCATGCCTGGTGCTATATAGAGGCTATCCATAATGAGTCTCTCAATTGAATGTGAATGAGTTGGGTGTTACGCGGCTGAGTGTGGACGGATGAAATTGCAACAAATACGATATGCATCATTCCACGACGCAGCACTTGAATGCCTTTGTGTAAATCACGAACAATGCTAGACATAACCGCTGTGCGCATTGGCAACCTCCCAATACATGAATTGGCAAGATGTTTCCCGTAGCCGGGAAACGTTAGATATGAGCTATTGTGATTAAAATCAACAGCAAGGAAAACAGGAATAACCCTGAGTAAAACCTAAATGGCAGGCACCCCACAATTAACTACTGCGTAAAATATCTTATCGCCACCTTCATAGAGGCGTCAATCAAATCATCGGGAAAAATCATGAGCGAATAGCGCTTTATTCGATTAGCTAATCAGAAAACCTGAATTGACAGCCAGCGCTGATTCCCACCACAGGCATTGCCACGCCGGAATGTGGCAACGAAAAAAGATCAAACAATAGACTAACCTACCGCTTAAACAATACCTGTCACAACATTAGCTCACCAGGTTTTTTGGGGAACCTTTATGGTCCGCCATGCATTTACCCTATAAAGCAAGCTAACTGGAGGGATAAAATGTTACAAAATGGCCAACTCACGCGTTTCCTGGCGCCGCTAACGGTTTCCATACTGATCACCCTGCTGGTTCTTTCCGGCAGGGTGATCGGCGATGATGACAGACCTAAGGACACCATTAAAAACACTATCAAAATGATCAAGCAGGGCAAACGGATTTTTCGCCATGATACCTTTGGCAATGAAACCTTCTGGGGCGGGCAGCTACGCTTACACCAGGTCATTGCGGGTGAAGCCAATGGTGGTGTCGGCCCGGGTATCAGCCCAAAGACGGCCCTGGCACTGGGCTTAAAAGTGGATGTTAACGCACTGCCCAAGTCATTACGTAAACAACTAAAACGAGGCCGGGTTGATCTGGATTCACCTGCCACGACACTGGCCTTATTAAAACTCGATGCCGTGATTGGTGTTAAGGGCGACCTTGATAGCAACGGACAACTGCGCGCCATGGGTATTACCTGTGCGCTGTGCCATACCCAGGTGGATAATTCGTTGGCCCCAGGCATTGGCCGACGCCTGGACGGTTGGGCCAATCGTGATTTGAACGTGGGTGCCATCATCGCGGCCGCACCGGACCTTTCCCCGTTTGCCACCTTACTCGGCACGGATCAAGAGACCGTGCGCACGGTTTTAAACAGTTGGGGGCCGGGTAAATTTGATGCCGAACTACTGCTTGATGGCAAGGCATTTCGCCCCGACGGCAAACCGGCGGCCACCTTAATTCCACCGGCATTTGGCCTGGCGGGCATTAACCTGCATACCTGGACCGGCTGGGGTTCAGTGGCACACTGGAATGCCCTGGTCGCAGTATTAGAAATGGGCGGGCAGGGTAATTTCTATGATCCACGCCTCAACGATCATCGCAAGTTCCCCATTGCCGCGGCTAATGGATTTGGTAACATACGCGTTAGCCCTGACCAGGATCGCGTGAGCGCCAAACTGCCCGCCTTGCATCTGTATCAACTTTCGTTACAAGCGCCAAAAGCGCCCCGTGAAAGCCAGGATCGAGCGGCCATCAACCGTGGCGAAGCATTATTTAACGGCAAGGCACAATGCAGCACCTGCCACGTGCCACCGCTCTATACCGAGCCGGGCTGGAACTTGCATAAGCCGGAAGAAATCGGCATCGATGGCTTTCAGGCCGAGCGCAGCCCCGATGAAGGCTATCGCACAGCGCCGCTCAGGGGGCTCTGGACACACCATAAAGGTGGTTTTTACCACGACGGGCGCTTTGCCACCTTGCTGGATGTTATAAACCACTATGATGCGTTTTTCGAGCTGGAATTACAGGAAAGCGAAAAACAGGATTTACAGCACTTTGTAAATTCGCTTTAACCCATCGGCATGATGGTGAGCCCGATATAATAGGGTTCACCATCAACCGCTTTCAGGAACAAGCCGTTATGTATCCCACAAAAACAGCAACAAGCGATGCGATCACTGACATGGCGGCCACCCCCGATGAAGTTGCCATTGAACAGGTACGCATGGGTAATTCCAGGGCCTTCGAAGTGATTATGCGACGTTACAACCAGCGACTATACCGCGTGGCGCGCAGCATTTTAAATGACAACGACACAGCACAAGACGCAGTTCAACAGGCCTATATCTGCGCCTATTTTAAACTTGATCGTTACGTGCCCAGTGCCAGCTTTGGTGCCTGGCTCACCAGAATCACGATTAATGAGGCGCTTATGATTAAACGTAAACCCGAGCATCGTGTTGCAGACAGCAAACAAGCCATTGATGACGATAAACTGCCAGGCATCAACACCGACCCGGCCACCCACCATGCCAACCAGGAATTGGCGGTACTGATTGAAGCCGCCATCGAACAACTGCCCGATGAATTTCGTTATGTCTTCGTGCTTCGCGCCATCCAGCAGCTCAGCACCCAGGAAACCGCCGAAAGCCTCAACATCAACGCGGCCACCGTCAAAACCCGATTACATCGCGCCCGTAACCTCATGCAACACAACATCAACCAACACATCGAACAGGCCGGCATGCAGGTATTCGAATTTGCCGGGCAGCGCTGTGACAACTTGGTCAACGCCGTGCTGGAAAAACTAAGCACTCTGCCCGTAAATAACAATAAGCCTTGACCTGCATTAAGGAAAATTCACCCAGACTGCGCCAGTCTTTACCAATAAGAAGAATTCTGAACCAACGACTACCCGATAAACTTCCGGGCTTTTTAAGCCGAACCGGCATTCATTAGCACTGGCATTAGCAATAAGAACCCTGGAAGAAATGCAAACCCTGGGGCGCGATATCCATTCAATTCAGCAGCAGCGAACCGCTGCTGTATCCGCAGTAGATCCAACTGATGTGTTAGGGTTAACCTGCATAGCCGTGCACCAGTGGCGCTCAACGACAATACGGCAATCGTCAAATTCAATGCGGGGATGTAACTGCCGGGCTATCACGGTCTTCCGTAGGAATCCATACCCCACGCGGTGACCGATATTTTTCCGGTGCTTTCTTGCGTTGACCCAAGCGTAATTAAGTGGGATAGTTGGCCATTGCGTTCCTCGTGCGCGACGCATCCGCAGAAAGGGCTGAGCCCAGCGAGGGGATTGATTGACTTACCTTTCATTAATACGATTTTTTTTACCGTGTGGCGGATGCGGTGATGAAGGAGAATCGTATGTCTAATAAGCGCATTGACTCGCTCAGCGAGCAGCCGTCCGGTGTATCGAGATCCGCTAAGGCGCGTTACCAGCATAATTTTGAACAGGCCGAGCAACTATTGGCCGCTTATCAACAGGGTGATGCTAAGGCTATCGCCCAATTCGTTGACCATCACCCACTTGGTCAGCAGCCAGGTTTTACCCCTAGCCTTCAGGATGCGCGACTTCTGGTCTCTGCAGGTTCGGTACGTGTAAAACGGCTTTCACTTGAGAAGCTGAAAAAAGACAGCAAGGATCTGCTCAAAACCCTGAAGGCCAGTCGGCCTGAGGCGATTGCCCGGTTTAAGTTACACCACCCAAAAGGTCTGCCACGCGATGTTATTACGCTAAAACTGGCCGATGCGCAGTGCGTTGTCGCCCGTGAAAACGGCCTGGCCAGTTGGGCCAAACTGAAACACCATTTTGCACTAATTGAGCAGGCCCATAATCAGCTGCAACACCCTCATTTAAGCCTGGACCACGATTTAACGACGCTACACATTCGCTGTGGCAATGATATTCAGGCGGCACTGCTGCGTTGTGGATTCACCGGGGAGTTTATGGAGATCAGCAATCCTTTTCCCCAGGGCCAGGTGCCACCCTTTGATCCGCTGGATAATTTTGTGACCTTGCGCAGTGACTTTATTGTGAAACACTATGCGGCGGATATTCCGCCTGAGTATGCCGATCGCGTCAGTAACGCCCCGGATGAGATTCGCCGTGTTGATGAGCGGCTGCGCTCGCTGCCCCAGGGGGTTGAACGGATGGTGTTATGGTTTGAGCACGATCCGTTTGATCAGCTTTGCCTTGCTTATGTGCTGGCCCATCTGGTGGATGCCCACTTAGGCCGCTGTCACTTTGAACTGATTCAGGTTAATCACTTTCCCGGTGTTGAAAAGTTTATCGGCCTTGGTTATTTGAGCCAACACCCGGAGAATCTGGTTGCGCTTTGGCAGCAGCGTGTGGCGATTACGCCGGCGATGATGGCCTTTGGCGCACGCTGCTGGCATGCGTTTACCGCTGCCGACCCCACGGCGCTTTGGCAATTGAGTCAGGGGCCAGCGCCGCTGCCGTTGATGCAACAGGCCATGCGGCGCATGCTAAAGGAGCTGCCCTGGACCACGAACGGGCTTAGCCTAACGGAGCAGCTTGCGCTGCAGATTATCAACAGGGATGGCCCCATTAACATCGCACGCGCGTTTCATTTTTTGAATACGGAGTCTGAGCCGCTGTCCTTTTTAGGGGATATTATGTTTTTGTCAGCAATGCGTCCTTTGTGGCAGCATGAGGTTGCCGCGCTGCGGGTGACGGATCACGATGCCGGCAAACCGCCCATGTTGCAGGACACGGTGGCGATAACCGCCACGGGCCGTAAGTTGATGAATGGCCATTGCCATTGGCTGGCTATTTGTGATCCCCGCTATGAACGCTGGGTGGGTAATGTGCGCATTACGCCGGGCGGCAATAACTGGCATTGGTGCCCGGAAAAGGATAAGCCGGTGTTGATGGGGTAATGGTGTTTAGTTTGGATGGCCCTCTGTGGGTATCCGCTGCCTTACTTTGCTAGACTGCCCGCGTAGGCATTCCCACGCGGGATTACCTTACCAGGCTCAATAACAACAATTATTTGTTCATGATATCTTGGATGGTTTCCCCCATATAGCCAGCCACTACCAACGGTATTGCAAATTAACTGGCTCCAACTTGTACGGCAGAACCAATTCTTAGCTGATACTGTTGATCGGCCCTGCCCTGGTTGACGGCGATTTCCATTAGTCCGTTGGCGTTTTGGTAGCAAAACCCCTGCCCTTCACTCACGTCAGAAAAGGTGTTGGCTCTGGTGATTTTTTCGTTGTTGATAAAGATGGTGTTGGTGTCAGGCAGGCTGCTGGCGCGAATGCCGGTGATGGCGTTGCCGTAATGGTCTACATAGATTATTTTGCTGAGGTCACCCGGCCAGAGATTGACGATATCCATGTCCAGGGTTCTGGGCACGCCGGGCATTGTCGCTTTATCGGCTAACTTGCCTGCCAGTTTGTCTACAAGCGTGTTGGCCAGTTTCGCCGCGACAGGGGCGAATAAGTCCCGGCCGTGGAAGCTGGCGGATAGGCGTTTGGGTTGCCAGGTAATGTCCCAGCATTCAATGTCATTTTTCGGCAGTGCGTGTTGAATCACAATGTTAAACAAACCATTGTCCGGCCCAATAAACCATTGTTGTCCTGCCTTTAGGATTACGGGTTTACGTTGGCCGCCTACGCCGGGGTCCACCACGCATAAAAATACAGTATCCGGGGGGAACTCCCCCACCAGCGCAGCCAATAAATAGGCGGCCGCTTGCGGATCAAACACTGGGGCATCATGCATCAGATCTATAATGGGTACGGCGGGAGCCTGTTGTAATAATATTGCTTTCATCTGCCCGACGTAATGGCCGCTTAAGCCAAAGTCGGTATACAGTGCAATCATGGTAATGCGTTTACCGGATCGTTGATGCCTGCGTTGTTGAAGCCTTCCACCCTTATTCTGCATGAGTCGCATTTGCCACAGGCCTGGCCCTGGTCGCCGGGGTTGTAGCAGGATAGGGTGAGGCCATAATCCACCCCCAGGGCGATGCCCTGGCGGATAATGTCTGCTTTGCTTAAATGGATTAATGGGGTTTCTATTTTTAAGCAATGCTGTTCCACGCCCACTTTGGTTGCCAGGTTGGCGGTTTTTTCAAAAGCGTCGATAAATTCCGAACGGCAATCGGGGTAGCCGGAATAGTCCACGGCGTTAACACCGATGTAAATATGATGCGCATTGAGCACTTCGGCCCAGCCTAACGCCAATGATAGAAACACGGTGTTTCTGGCGGGGACATAGGTGACGGGAATCCCCTCACTGGGTTGATCCGGTACGGCAACGTTGCTATCTGTTAAGGCGGAGCCGGTGATGCCGGCCAGGTCGAGTTTAATTATTTTGTGTTGCTCGACCCCAAGATGGGCTGCGACTTTTTTGGCGGCGTTGAGTTCGTAGACGTGGCGCTGGCTGTAGTCAAAACTCAGGGCGTAACACTGGTAACCTGCTAAGCGGGCAATCGCCAGGGTGGTGGCTGAATCCAGCCCGCCGGAGAGTAATACCACGGCTTTATTGTCACTGTTCTTCGTCATTGTCTATCGCCCTGCTTCATCGCCCCATAATAGTTTGTGCAGTTGCAGTTGATATCGCACGGGCAGGTTGTCCCGCACGATCCAGTCTGCCAGTTCGGTGATATTTTGCTGGCCATAGCTGGGGGAAAACAGCACTTCGCAGCTTGCCGCCAGTTGATAGCGGCTTAGTTGTTCACTGGCCCACTGGTAGTCCTGTTCATCACAGATGACAAATTTAATTTGATCCTGCGCCCGGAGGTGTTTTAGGTTTTCCAGCTTGTTGCGGGCCTGCTCGCCTGAACCGGGGGTTTTCAGGTCCATGACCACCACCACGCGGGCATCCACGTTGGCGATATCCATGGCGCCACTGGTTTCCAGTGATACCTGGTAACCCTGGTCGCACAATGCGCTTAGCAGGGTCAGGCACTGGCTTTGTGCCAGGGGTTCGCCACCGGTCACGGTGATAAATTTGGGTTTGTAGGCGTCGGTCTTTTCGAGGATGGTGTCGATGCTCATCCACTCGCCGCCGCTAAAGGCGTAAGCCGTATCGCAGTACTGGCATCGCAGGGGGCAGCCGGTTAATCGTATAAAGACAGTTGGCAGACCAACGGTGCGGGATTCGCCTTGCAGGGAATAAAATATTTCCGTGATCCGCAGGCTGTCCCGGTTGCGCTGGTGGGTTTCGCTTGATGCGTCGTTATTGGTGTTTGATGACATTACGTTTCAGGCTACGTTTGGGGCTTTTCGCCTTTTATTCAACGGCTTTTAATCGATGTTGGTGGTTGTTAACTTTTATGAATTAAGGCGGATTGACCTGATTAGCTTACCACAATGACCCGTACTGAATGGATATGACGGGAGCAAATCCCGCCTTGCCTGAACCGGCGACTGCTTACTAAGTATTCGTTACAGATCAATCGTTACAGGCTATTCGCTACAGGTAATTGCAACTAATTATTGGTTACCGTTGTAACTTTGTATGCGCTTTTGGGCAAGTCTCGCAGCAGTAGTGTCTGGAAACAATTTAACAATGGTGTTTAAGGTTTGCAACGCAGAGCGTTTGTCACCCAGCTCGCCATAGGTGTAGCCCATTTTTAATAATGCATCGGCGCGTTTTGGCGAGTTTGGATAGAGATCGATGACTTTTTTGAACTCTGCCAACGCCTCTTTGAAGTTGCGTTTTGCATAATTTGCTTCGCCTACCCAATATTGTGCATTGTCGGCATAGGATGCATTGGGGTAGGTTTCTAAAAATGCATCAAACAGTGATATTGCTAAATCATAACGTCCCTGCTTGAGCATATTAAATGCTCTTTCGTAGGCGGAACGGGCCACGTTTTGGTCCACTTCGGACAATGGGTCAGCCGCTTGTGGGCTGTTAGCACCTGCCCCCTGACCGGATACAATTCCCGTTGCAGGCGTAATGGGCACTGATGTTGAACCACCCGGTGATTGAGACATTGACTGGCTGGACAAGGATTGTTCCAGATTTCGCAGCCGGTTATCCAGGTCGGAATTCACGTCACGCTGGCGTTTTTGCAGACCCTTTAGCTCGTGAGTCAGCACTTCCATGTCCCCGACCAAACGTTGCACTTCCACCTGCAAGCGATCGACCCTTTTGATGAGCTCGATCATGCCCTGATTATCAGCTCGAGCTTCCAGGCGCGTAATGCGTTGCTCCATGGCCTTCATCGCAGGGCCTTGTGCCGCGGCATCAACCACTGGCGCGGGTGCTGCGTAAGCTACAGGCACAGTATTACCTACAACGATGAGTGCTGATGAGCAGAGGAAAAGCGAGAGAGCCATCCCTTTCTGGCAAGCAGGCCGGGCATAGCTGAATAACTCAAACATGGTTAACACTGTCTATTCTATTTGCGGTTTTATTGACGGATATACTTACAACGAAAGAATTCACTTTCAGTAAACATCAGCTATCAGCGGTTACAACCCAGTTAAAGTAAACAAGGTTGCTGTAAATAAGGTTAATGCAAGCAAGCTGTCTCCCTGGCATTTGAGCTAAATACCAGGGAGTTACTTTCGCTATCGTTACTTTAGTTACCGTTACCTTAAGCGATGTATTTCACTGTTAATACACTAATTCTTAATACATTAATTCTGAACGTCGGTTTAAGCTCCAGGCATCTTCGTTGTGACCTAGCGCTGCTGGACGTTCTTCGCCGTAGCTGACAACTTTAATTTGATTACCCGGTACGCCATTGGCCATTAACAGGCGACGAACCGAATCGGCGCGACGCTCGCCCAGCGCAATATTGTATTCACGTGTGCCTCGCTCATCGGCATGGCCTTCCAGGGTGATCATCATTGGGTTGCTTGCCAGGTATTGCGCATGAGCTTGAATTAAAGGCAGTGCATCATCTCTGATAATGCTGCTATCAAATTCAAAGTAGACAACCCGTTGCGCCAGCAAACCTTCTTCAAGGGGGTTGCGCATAGGCTCTGGTTCCAGCGGCTCGGGTTCCATATCCATCATTGGCATTGCATCGGCAGAACCGGATGATGCTGCGCTTGAGTCGGCGCCATCGTCCATTGCCACTCCATCGCCAGACACCATTTGTGTATCTGCCTCCTGCTCTGCTTCACCCGTCGTACCACATGCTGATAGCAGAAGTATCGCAGGCAATAATAATGCTGGCGAAAACTTGGTTAAAAATTTCATCTTTAACTCCTTATTTATTGTTAATTGGTGACCAAGCCGGTTCCCGCACTTCGTCTTCATAAGCCAGAACCTGGTGCACACTCCCGTCTACAGATACTGCAGCGAGCTGACCCAAATTACCCTTGGTTGTTGCATAAATTACCATACTTCCGTTCGGTGCAAAACTAGGAGACTCATCCAGGGAGCCGTCTGTGAGCACGTTTAGGTGCCCGGTGGCCAATTCCATTACTGCAATTGTGTATTTGCCATTATTGCGGTGAACCATGGCAATTCGTTTGCCATCTGGTGAAACATCAGCTCTGGCATTTTCTATTCCTTCAAACGTTAGCCGGGTTACCCGCCCTCCGTCAACCGAAATTTTATACAACTGGGGCCGCCCGCCACGATCAGACGTGAAGATAATGGACGCGCCATCCGGTGTCCAGACAGGTTCTGTATCAATCGCCCAATGACGGGTTATTTGACGTAACCTTTTGCTGGCTAAGTCTATGACATATATTTCCGCGTTACCATGCTTTACATTGGTAAACGCCAATTTTTTTCCATCCGGCGACCAATCCGGTGCGCCATTGAGGCCTTTTAGCTTGATTGACGCCTGATTTCGACGTCCGTTTTTCCATTCCTGGATGAAAATCCGCTGTGCTCCACCGTTTTCCAGGGACGAGTAGGCCAATTTTAGCCCATCGGGTGACCACTTTGGCGAAATGATAGGATAATCTGATCGCAACAAGTTCTGTTCATTATAACCATCCGCGTCCGCCATCCATAGCGAAAACGGTTTTTCCCCCGATGATTTTTTTGTCACATAGGCGATGCGGGTGGAAAATGCACCGGGTACGCCAGTTAATTCTTTGTAGATTATGTCGCTGATTTTATGGGCTGCAGCGCGGAAATCCGATTGACTGCCACTAACATTAAATGCCGAAATTTGCCGGGATTTGTAAACATCAAATAACCAAAAGCTGATTTTGTAACGATCCGCCCCCTGGTAATCTACATTGCCGATAACCAGTGCTTCTCTACCCATGACGCGCCAGTTTTGAAAGTTGACTTTGTCCGGTGTGGTGGGCTTGGCCAACATGTCTTTTTCGGCAAGGGCACCAAATTGACCGGTACGCTGTAAATTGGCCGAGATAATGGCGGCGATATTCTCCGGTGGCTTTCGCGCTCCCTGCTCTCCAAATGGCACGATGGCGATAGGTAGGGCTGCTTCTACACCACTTGTAATTTCAATTGTGAGTGGGGCAGCATTGGCCACCGGCGTGCTCGCCAACATCACTACCGCTAGCAGTGGTGTTAACAGTGATGCCGGCAGTACCTTCCTCAACATTTTAATACCTGCTTTAATACGCACATTAATCCTTTTTTTTGTGATTTAGCAAACAGACCCGTGGGGCACATTACAGTTCCCAAATCCATCGCATGAAAGCGGTAACATATAAGGTGATAAGGTTTAGGTTCACCGTCTACCGCTTATAACCTGTTTTTTAACCATTATCGGTGGCACTATGCCTCCGGTTTAAACACAAACCTCACATCACGAAACCGATCAAATAAATTTGGATCGGGGGGTACCGGTAGTGGCACCGCTTTGTAAACGGCTTTTTCCACTGAGCTATCAAATATGCCGTCGCCGCTGCTCTTCACAATTTCCACATGGGAAACGTCACCACCGGGTATAAGGCGCACATAGACGGTGCACGATAACCCCTGCTTCGCTGCTGATGGCTTGCGCCAATTACGCTGAACTTTTTGCTGAATTAACGCAATATACTGCTGGATAATCGATTGCTCGTGCTTATCCCGTTCTTTGGAAAGCTGCGCTTCTTCTGCCGCGAATTCCATTTGCCGTCGCGCATCTTCTTCGGCCATTATTTCCGCCAGGCGTCTTTTTTCTTCCTCTTCGCGGCGTTTTTGTTCTGCTGCCACTCGTTTTTGTTCCTCAGCCTTGCGTTGTTTTTCCGCATCGGCCTTGTGTTGCTTTTCCTCTTCTGCCTTGCGCTGCTTTTCGGCTTCCGCTTTACGCTTTTGTGCTTGTTCTTCCAGGCGTTTTTGCTCTTCGCGTGTTTTTGCCAGGCGCTTTTCTTCGGCTTCGCGTGTTTTGGTCAGCTCTTCCTGGCGCTTTAGTTCTGCCTCGCGTTTGGTCTCCAGCTCCTGCAGACGCTTTTCTTCAACAACGCGTTTCTTTTCTTTTTCAAGCTTCTGCTTTTCCAGGCTTGCCAGCTCTTCCTGCTTTTGCTTTTTTTGCTGTTCCAGTTTTTGTTTTTCGAGTTTGTGTATTTGCTCCAGCTCTGCGATACGCTTTTCTTCCCGTTCGCGTTGCTTGCGCGCTTTTTCCGCCTCTCTATCGAGCTTATTCTGGCGGTCTTCCTCTTGCTTTACACGCGCCTGCTCAGCTTTCTTCAGCTTATCAACCTGAGCCTGTATGGCAGATTCCTCAATGGCAACGGCCTTGACAATTTCAACTCTAGCCTGGGGTGTTTCCGGCTTGGAGGCCCAGTCTAGGTTTACTGTCATCATGGCGAACAGAATCACATGCACCAGCACTGCAAGGATAAATGCCACGGGGTTTTTGAAAATAGTTTTCAATACTGATTAACTCAACTTCAGTCGTAACGAATAATTATTGTCAGTTAACTTGCCAGATTGCCGGTTTATTTGCGTGATTGGCGCGGATTTTCCGCAGGCCGCGTAATTAAGCCTACACTGGGCGCGCCCGCTTTTTGCAGCAGCGTCATTGCCGTGACCACTTTTTCGTATTGTACATTGGCATCACCACGTATCATCACCGGTGTGCCGGGTTTATGGCGCAGCACTGCCGCAACCAGGGTGACCATTTTATTGCTATCCACCACACCATCGGGGTTCTCCCCCACGTTGAGATAATAATTACCCCGTGCATCCACTGACACAATGAGTGGCTCCTGGCTATCGCTTTCCATGGGTTCGGCGGCGGCCTGAGGCAAATCCACATTGACGCCTTGCGTCAGTAAGGGTGCCGTAATCATGAAGATAACCAGCAAAACCAGCATAACATCGATGTACGGCACGACATTAATCTCAGCCATGGGTTTTTTACGTACGCGATGCGGTGCACCACTGGACATTAGCGGTGCGCCTGCCGGTGTAAAATACCGGAAAACTCGTCGATAAACGTTTCGTAACGGGCGATCAGGCGCTCCACATCAGTGGAGTATCGGTTATAACCAATCACCGCGGGAATGGCCGCGAACAACCCCATTGCGGTGGCAATCAGAGCTTCGGCAATGCCGGGTGCCACCATGGCCAGGGTTGCCTGTTTAACATTCCCCAGGGCTCGGAATGAGTTCATTATCCCCCAAACGGTGCCAAACAACCCAACATACGGGCTGGTGGAACCAACGGTAGCGAGAAAAGGTAAGCTGGTTTCCAGACGTTCCGTTTCCCGCGACATGGCAATGCGCATTGCTCGCTGGGCACCTTCGAGCACGGCTTTGTGATCGAGGTTTTCCTGTTTTCGCAATCGTGCATATTCCTTAAAGCCCGCTTCAAATATTACCGCCATACCGGAATTAACATAACGACCGGATGTTACCTGGTTATACAGATTGTTGAGGTCGCCCCCAGACCAGAATTTCTCCTCAAACTCGGCAGCACCAAATTTTGCTTTTTTCATTACCCGCCATTTTTGGAAAATCATCGTCCACGACATTAGTGACACAACAAGCAACAGGCCCATCACAGCCTGCACCAGTACGCTGGCATTCATAACCAGGCTTATTATGGATAAATCAGTATTCACAAAAAAATCTCCCTGTTGATTTTCCCGGGGATGGGTTTCGGTCGTAATGAACCGGCTGCGAGGCACGCCACTTTTACCTTGCCACTACAAAGCACATTCTTCGCCGTTGTTTGCTGGCGAGTTACCTGCGCCGCTGCTTCAGCACTGGATTCACGTTGAGTGCCAGCGCTCTGTTGAGTTTCGGATATAGTATTTGCTTCAGCGTGTGTTTTCGTTATGGATTGGCTAAGACTGATACTTGCACCACCGATCCGGGTTATCATAACACTGATTTGCAATAAATCATTAAATCTTGCCGGCTTGAAGTAATCAAGCGCAATGGAACGCACGGCAAAAATAACGCCTTCATCCCGGGCAAGCTCATCCTGTTCAATACCGAGGGAACGCAACCATTCAGTGCGCGCCCGCTCCATAAACTTTAAATAGTTTGCGTGGTATACCACCCCGGCGCTGTCGGTATCCTCATAGTAGACCCGCATCGATACAATAAATTCCCTCAAGCCATATAACCTCAAAACAATGCGGTATAACAATCACTTTGTACTGAATATTTCGCGCTAAATACAACGCCATAACCAGCCATTATTCGCCTGCCAGGTCATCCAGCAAATCACCGACTTTCTGCGACTGCGATAATTTACTACTAGGCACTTCGAGCCCAAAGTGCTGGTAGGCGTTGCGTGTGGCCACTCGCCCCCGTGAAGTACGCATTAAAAACCCCTGTTGAATCAGAAAAGGCTCCAGTACGTCTTCAATGGTTCCGCGCTCCTCGCTGATGGCGGCCGCTATATTGTCGATTCCCACCGGGCCACCGTCAAACTTTTCGATAACCGCCAGCAGTAATTTTCGATCCAATAGATCAAACCCATGTATATCCACATCCAGCAGGTCAAGTGCGCGTGCGGCAATGTCGGTGGAAATGCTGCCGTCGGATTTCACTTCGGCAAAGTCACGTACCCGGCGCAACAAGCGATTAGCAATGCGTGGCGTACCCCGGGAACGCTTTGCAATTTCAGCGGCGCCTTGTAGCTCGATACTCACTTTCAATATTCTGGCTGAACGTTCAATAATTTTGGTGAGTTCGGAGTTTGAATAAAACTCCAGCCGCTGCACAATACCGAATCGATCCCGTAGCGGCGAGGTCAGCAAACCCGCCCGGGTGGTAGCACCCACCAGTGTAAAAGGCGGCAAATCCAGTTTCACTGACCGTGCCGCCGGACCCTCACCTATCATGATGTCCAGTTGATAATCTTCCATCGCCGGGTAGAGCACCTCTTCGATCATGGGGCTGAGGCGGTGTATTTCATCGACGAATAATACATCATGGGCTTCCAGGTTGGTGAGCAGCGCCGCCAGGTCACCGGGCCTTTCCAGCACCGGACCTGATGTCTGTTTTAAATTAACGCCCATTTCCCCGGCGATGATATGAGCCAGCGTGGTTTTACCCAAACCCGGTGGCCCAAAAATCAAGGTATGATCCAGCGCTTCGCCACGCTTCCTGGCCGCAGGTATAAAAATTTCCATCTGCTCACGCACACTAGGCTGCCCCACATATTCGGCCAGTGATTTAGGACGGATAGCCCGGTCATGCACATCGCTATTGCCGTCGACGTCGATGTTATTTGAGCTAATTAGGCGATCTGCTTCTATCATTTTTGAATGGTTGTTCTAGGGTCTGTTGACAATTGTTTCTGCTGCTGTTTCCACTATCGTTTTACCATTATTTCGCACTAATGCTGCCGGTATGGTTTTCTCATGTCATTTGTGGTCATCGTTTCGTTGCCGGGGCTTTGATGTCGTTACCTTGATATCACTGCTTAAAACAAAATTGTGACATTGCCACCGCCACTGAAACTAAGGTGCCACCGATTGTAACGCCCGGCGTATAATTTCTTCGCTGGCCAACCCATCAATATGTACCTTACTGACCATACGGCTCGCTTCGGGCGGCTTGAACCCCAATGCGATTAAGGCGCTTACCGCATCGTTTATGCCATTCAGGGGTAGCTGTGCTGCGTCGCTTGCTGGTGTGGCCGCCTGGCCATCCCCCGGGGTTACATCCTGTTGCCAGTCCTTAATCCGATCTCGCATTTCAATAATCAAACGCTCGGCGGTTTTTTTGCCAACACCAGGGATACATGTCAATCGGTTGGCGTCGTTGCTCTGCACCGTAGCCACAAAATCATTGGCTGACATGCCGGATAGAAGTGCCAATGCCAGTTTTCCGCCGACGCCGGATATTTTAATGAGGCTGCGGAATAGGGCTCGGTCTTTTTCAGCGACAAACCCAAATAACAATTGCGCATCTTCACGCACAACGAAATGAGTGTACAGTGTTATATTGCTGCCCACCGGCGGTAATTCGTAAAAGGTTGTCATCGGTGCGTCAATTTCATAACCCACGCCTCCCACATCCAACACTAAACCTGGGGCTTTTTTCTCTATAATGGTGCCTCGCAGCCGGCCAATCATGCGGTTTAATCCTTTGCCTGTTGGGTTAATATCATACTCAATTTCCGCTATTTGTCATCATGCCAGCCATCATGTTATCCCTTTAGCCAACTCGTTCACTTACCAGTAACGACCCTTGCGAACCCCCTGCACGCCCTGCATACGCGATAAGGTGTTTCGGGTGTTTGCGTGGCACATGGCCGCAGCAAGTGCATCTGCGGCATCAGCCTGAGGCTGTTTATCAAGATTAAGCAACATCATCATCATATGCTGCACTTGTTCTTTTGTCGCATTACCTTTGCCAACAACCGATTGTTTAATGGCGGTTGGACTGTATTCACTGATTCCGATGGATTGCGTAACGACTGCGCAGATTGCAGCGCCACGAGCCTGGCCTAGTTTTAAAGCCGAATCGGCATTTCGATGCATAAACACTTTTTCAATGGCCACCTCTTCAGGGTGATGTTGTAGCAATAATTCCTGAATACCACAGAAGATAATACGCAAACGCTCAGACCAGACGTCGTTAACGGCGCGCACGCAACCACTGGTAACGTATTTACTGGTATAGCCATCACTGTCAATAATTCCGTAGCCTGTGATACGGGAACCGGGGTCAATGCCGAGTATGCGTGTCACAGTTGCGCCATAACCTCATCGGAGAAATCAGCATTGGTATGTACGTTCTGAACATCATCGAGGTCTTCGAGGGTATCCACCAGGCGCATTACTTTTTGCGCATCTTCCAACTCCAGCTCCACACTGGTGGATGCCTGCATGGTAACGTCACCACGCGCCGGCTTTAACCCGCCTGCCTGCATTGCTTCCTTGACGGCGATAAAACTGTCTGTCGGCGTAACAACATCAATACTACTGTCGTCATTCACCACCACATCATCAGCACCCGCCTCGAGTGCAGCCTCCATAATCTTGTCTTCATCGCTGCCTTCGGGGTAATTCAGTATGCCGACCTTGGAAAACAAATAGGAAACGGAACCACTGGTCCCCAGATTACCACCATGCTTGCTGAAAGCGTGACGAACTTCTGCCACAGTGCGGTTGCGATTGTCTGTCAGGCAATCCACCATTACGGCAACCCCGTTGGGGCCATAGCCTTCATACACAATCTCTTCATAATTATCAGAATCCAGGTCACCGGAGCCCCGTTTTACGGCCCGATCGACGGTATCCCGCGTCATGTTGTTGCTAAGTGCTTTATCGATAGCGGCGCGCAAACGGGGGTTACTGGCCGGATCACCACCGCCTGTACGGGCTGAAACGGTTATTTCCCGAATTAATTTTGTAAACAACTTGCCGCGTTTGGCGTCCTGCGCACCTTTGCGAAAGCGGATATTTGCCCATTTACTATGACCAGCCATTACGTTTTTCCTAGTTTTAACTATTTGTTTTTATTTAGCGTTGCTTTTAAACATCGGTTTCAAACAAGGTTATGAAACTTAAACACCGTTATATAACATTTTATATGACATTATTGTTTAACATTGTGGTTTAGCATTATTGTCTAACATTGTGACAATAAAAATTATGCCGTGCCACCGTGTCGTATTGCGATTGACTATCAATATTCATGTTGTGAGCATGATTAGTCCATTAAATCAGAATAACTGCCGCTGAGAGCCTCTACAGTGATCCAAAGCGCAGGAGTGCACCTCGGTTTTTCAGCGAGTTGATTTATCAACGACCTGGTTTGTCAATCAACCTGGTTTGTGAATCAACAAGAATTGCAGCCTTATTCCTAAACCCTAGAGGCTAAACACGCGAATAACACCTCATATACTGGAATAGTCTACAGGAATAACCTGTCCGTTGAATGCCGCCCAAAACGATAAATCCCTAAAAGCCGGATAATTGTCAGGCACTAGTGCTTACCCCTACAGATGGCGGCCAATCGATTTTACCGATAGGCCTTTTAGCCTCTGTTTGCCCGTCAACGCCCCATGCACAGTCGCGAGTCAACGGATAACCACAATAAAATCCATAGTTTATCATCACAACGGAATATGAGCGAGTATAGAACTGAATACAATACAATCAATATCACGACTGAATTATTTAAGATTATCCCTTTGCCGCCAGGGAATAACAATAGACAACGGTAATTGATTGATATTTAACCAACAAAAAACCTTTCGCGCCACGATATGGCACCCCATGTGCTAGCCGCTCAACTGCACTTTAGACAATGAGCTATTGCTTGGCACAGTAAGGGCATATTAACATGTCAGCTGTAGATCATTATTTCTGGTTCCTTCACGCAGATATCTTTCTTTATGTTTTTAACTATGTCCCTAAAAAACTCAAAAATCGGTTCATTCCTGTTAATCATCCTGGTATTCGCCGCAATTAGCGGATGCGCGGCCCTGGGTGGGAAAAAATGGCCCGAAGTCAATGGCCGTATTCTGGAGGAGGCTCAGGATACCCCCATCACTGATGCCATTATTGTGGCACTGTGGAAAGGACAACAGAAACGCGACAATAAGGAAGAGTCCCTCTGCTACCATGTTGAATCAACCGTGAGCGACAGCAAGGGCGGCTTTGCCATTTCAACATGGCGTGAGCCCGGTAAATTCAGCACAGTGCAGGGTAAAACCGTTCACCTGTTGGCGTTTAAACAAGGCTATCGAACGTCTGAACTGACCACCACGATTTATACCGGCAAGCGATACGTATATTACCTTGCTGACATCGATTACGATAATAGTGCAGAAGCCCGCCAGAAGCGTCTGAAGCATTTACAGCTACTGATTGGAAAAACCAGCTGTGATTTAAAGGGAGACAGCAAGGAAAATTTACAACAACTGTATGCCGCCATTGTTGCCGAAGCAAAAAGTATTGCCATTACCGGTGAAGATGACGCCGTGGTGGAAAGACTGCAGACCTGGGAGTCCTTTGTGCAAAACAAAGGCGGATAATCCTGGGCGGCGAATACTCCCCTCCCTCACTACCAGCACCAGCAGCTTGACGATGCAATGCAGCAGGTTATTCAAAAAACGGGCTTAGCTTACCCTCCCTGGGCGGATAGACAACATCATGCAGCGCCGAGAAATCCAGATCCTGTAATCCTTTCAGCCCGGTTAAACTCAGCAGATCGTGAATGCTTTCAACTGAATTAACATTTAAACCACTGAGTTCTGCCTGTTCCAGAAACAATGCCAGTTCCCGCTGTAAATGCCGGCCCGGAAAGTTTGGGTTTTGGTAATCCCGCGCCAGCAATCGCGGTAATTTCTGATCAAACAACGCAGCGTAAAATGTTGAGCCACGCAAATGATTCATAAACACATCGATATCTACGCCCTGCTCCATGATCAGGCCAATACTGGCGGAAAATGCCGCGGTGAGTGACGCTGACATTTGCAACAACGCTAACTTTAAGGCTGCCGCCTGCCCCACTTCCCCAATTAAACTCACCTTTGTCGATATATCCTGCAGCAAATCATTAACCCGCAGGTAGTCCGATTCTGTTGCTCCAATCAATAACTGTAAATTCAATGCGCCAATGTCATTAACACTCCCCATGGCGGCTACTTCGACATAAAACGCCTGATGCGCCTCACAGGCATCCGTCAGCGCCTGACTGCGCGAGGGGCTGATGGAGCCAACGTTGATAATCGTGCGGCCTGACAGCGCATGGGCCCAGTCCACATCAAACAATACTTCCTGCAGTGCCATGCGCTCGGGCAGAGCACTGATAATAACCGGCGCGCTTTTTATTGCCTCTGCCGCGCTGGCCTTAACGATGGCTCCTCGCTCGGCCAATGCCATAGTTTTTGAGGCGGTGCGATTCCAAATGTAGACCGTATAAGCTTTAGACAACAAATGATTGGCCAGTCCAAGCCCCATGGCCCCTAAACCAAATAAGGTAACTGCTTTATTTTTCATTAGCCTCACATGTCAATTAGGGTTTAGCAAAAATACGTTTATTTTATTATAATGCTTCAATGAGTCAGTTACCGGAAGAATTTCTTGAAAGATTGCAGCGCATTGTTCCTGCGGCGGCGCTGCCAGGCGTGCTAAAGAGCTTTGAATCGGTCAAACCATTAATTGTGCGCATCAACCCACTACAAACAACAGCGGAAGCAGCAGCGGCTCAATTAACAAACCTGGAAATTCCCCATGAATCCATAAGCTGGAAATCGGATGCGTTTTGCATACCCCCTCAGTACCGCGAGCAAACCTTAGGCAGTGATTTATACCAGCGGGGTCAGATCTACAGCCAGAATTTGTCGAGCCAGCTGGCGCCCATGGTACTTGCGCCGCAAGCCGGAGAGGAAGTGCTCGATATGTGTGCGGCACCGGGGGGGAAAACATTGCAAATTGCCGGTATGCTGCGCCAGACTGGGCGTATTGCGGCCGTGGAAAAAGTAAAAGCGCGCTTTTTTAAACTAAAAGCCAACCTCAAGTCGCAGCACGTTGATTTTGTCCATACCTATTTAACGGATGCCACATTGTTGTGGCGCAAAACCCCCGAACGCTTCGACCGGATACTATTAGATGCGCCCTGCTCGACTGAATCTCGTTTTCGCAGCAACGACCCTGACAGTTTTTCCCACTGGCAGTTACGAAAAATCAAAGAAACCGCACGCAAGCAGAAAAAACTGCTGACATCGGCCATTCATTGCTTAAAACCCGGCGGCACACTGGTCTATTGCACTTGCTCATTTGCACCCGAAGAAAATGAAGCGATTATTGATTATGTTTTTCGCCGATTTAGCGATTCAATCGCAATCAGCCTTATTGAGTTACCCTTCGGGAATCAACAACAAGGATTAACCCACTGGAAAAATAAGGTATTTTGCCCAGAGGTAACTCGCGCTGTGAGAATTCTACCCAATGAGAAAATGGATGGCTTTTTTTTATGTAAGATAGCCAAGCGGCAATCGACACTGACATAAGGCAACAATAGGCCTAAAACGACATGTTTAAAACGACGCCCTAAAAACATTACCCTAAAAACAAAAATCTAAAAACACTAGGCTAAAATAATACTCAGAACAACATTAAAACAACAACGCTACACTGTCTTGAGTTTGCGTATTTTTTCCTGTTCATCATCGGGAACACCAATATCCTTAAATTGAAATAGCGAACAACAGGTCGATGTTTTAAGCAGGCGGGTTAATTGTATGTATTGCAATTCGTCACGATAGTTAATAACCAGTTGGGTTCCTATATCATACATGGAGGCCGGTGCAATTAAAGTGGTTTCCACCTTTCCGTTGTCATCCGTCGTTAACAGGATTGCACGAAAATATTCACTACCGCCCCCAGCCCCTGAAATAGCGCGTACTGCAACTGCACTAACGACTCCCGGCATGGCCATCACACCAACGTCCAGGTGATTACTGGCGAACTCTTTAATCCAACGTATCATGCCTAATTGCCAGTGAGCGCCCTCCTGCTCACGTTGGTAGACGATGATACTACCCATCGATATGTGTGAATTACTGGACGGATCGCGCCTCAAGCCCATACCGTTGCGACTAGCGTTAATTTGCTGCCAGGGATAACTGTGATACTGCACCGCGCTGGTATCGCGAATATGACGCGCATAGGATTTACTGGCATATATTTTCTCCCACACATCCATGCGCTTATCAAACTTTGAAATGCGTTGTTGCTCCAAAGATGACTCTATTTCCTCCTGTTGTTTATCATGCTTCCAGGGTTCTAATTCAGCCGGCATTAATGTCAGCGCATCAATCGAAGACTCCGGCTTATGCAGGTTCACCTCATCACTTTCCGGCAAAAACTCACGCTCATTATCAATAAAATAATGGCCGGCACTTAAACCTGACGCAACTCGCAACGGTAAATTTTTCGGTTTACGATCCGACTGGCGATGCAAACGTTCTGCCCAGACAGACTGCAGGCGTAACAGCATATCCCGGCGTATGCGCTCGGTAAAGGTAAGCTTTACGTGTTCCGCACCGCCCGCAGCCTTACGAGTGGTTAACCCTTCAACCGTGGCATTAAAGCGGGTCATCATACGCTTCAAGTCTACGGTACGATAATCCTCGGGGTCTTCAAGATCCTGATTAAAAATAAAGTGCGGTGGGAAATCCCGGTCGAAGTCTATCACCAGGTCGCCTCGCGTGATGATATAACCCACCACGGGCACAATACGGCAACCCGTACACCACTTGTTTAAATAATTATAAATCAGCTGGGCTTCACCCTGCATGAGGTGATAGGGATTGGTTATCGAGAGCAATACAATGCGCACGTAAGCATGCTGAATGATTTGAATATTGGTTTGGCGTTTCTCGTTATATTCACTGCTATAGTCCTGTGTCTGGTACGATTCAGCCAGTTTATACAGCTGGTGAAGGTCCATCCATACACCCTGTGGCTCAACGGTGTATGTCGAGTATGCAGTGATTAATTGTCGTGACAAATACACAATGGCAATGCGGATCGCATTGAAGAACTCAACATCCGGCGCCTGATTTGCCTGCCCTCGCGACGCCCTATCGAGCTTGATAATGGAATCATTGGCGATATGCTTAAAACCATATGCCATTTCCTCCAACATCTGGTTTACCAACCGGTTTCTGTTACGATTTCGCCCAGATAATGGTATGGCGCTTTCCCGATACTTGGATGACAGCCCCTTAACCAATTCCTGAACCGTGCGGCTAATGGTATTCATTGCCTCTATGCGCGTATCAACAGGGAGACTGCACCGGTTGTACTGCTGCAACGCCACGATTAACTGCTGCGCAGATGACTCCATATCGCCTAACGGCAACGCATCAAGCCACGCTTTTAATGCCACCGGCCCGGGTGATAAACCGGTAATGTCGTTAATGCTAATTTCCGGCAAATTGATTTTTAGAGTTATCATCGCTATAAACAGCGGCTAATGGCAACCAGTCTTTAGGGAGACATTGTTTTTAGGGACATATTGTTTTTACCGATTCAACACCCACTCAGTATAGCACCCGATTGGAAACGAGCTTGATTTTTCACAACAAAGAACCGTCTTTATCCTGATCAACAAAAGTACCGGTAGAAAGAAACTGATGGACTTCCCTGGCAACAATGGGCAACACGAGCATACTCATATGGGTTATTTTCAGCACCTTGTAATCCGACATGCCATTCAGCGGTGTCTCCACCAATGCCACGGTACCATCATTGGGCCGGGGCAAATGAGAAACCAGGTTCCCCATTCCCACTGACAAACGTCCCGCCAACACACCGATTTCATGATCACTGTGCCAGGCAGGCACATCACCCAGCAATCCGTGGTGCAGGCTTTTCCCAAACAAAGCGCGCCACATACGATAACGCGATAACCGTTTCACCACCATGCTGCCTTGATGCGGGGTACCCAGGGTTACAACCCGGCCAGGCCGTTGTTGGGGATAATCATGAAACAATTGTCGTATCAGCAAGCCGCCAAGACTATGAGCAACAAAGTGCAACGCATCACCGGAGTGCGCCCCGCATTGCGACCGGGCGATAGACTGGACAAACTTATTTAAGCGCTCGGCATTCTGCGTCAATGATAGCCGCACGCTGGGATAAGAAAACAGGGAAACCTGATACCCGTAGCGGCGCAGGCGATAACGTAATAACGACATGTCAATGCCCGTCATCCACATGCCGTGGACCAGGATAATATGCGGCCTATTCAGGATGCACTCCAGCGAACATAAATCATGAACCTTACAATATACCATTGCATATTACGATGAGCCTCTCGCTAATTAACTGATATATACCGTTACCCAGAACCAGGTTTATTGTCGCCAAAAACAGGCTTAAAACATACCTAAAAAACATATTCTTAATGGGGCCACACCCCAACAAGCCCTGCAATACCAGTGCATTTAAAAACCAATGTGCCGTTTTGCATGGGGGTCGCGCTGAAAAAACCGGGAATTGACACCAACGCTATTTAACACACTATACCCGCAAAGGCGCTGCTATCCCAATGTCAAACATGTGTATGTATTACCCTCTCGTGAACGAGTTTCCTTAGCAGCACTGCGATACCCGAAAACGCGGGGGTTTCGTTCATCCCGGATTTCGTAAACTACATCCGGGCTACGATGTTTTGTCATTTTGTGCAACGATGGGGGGTAAAGGTTCGCGACGCATTGGAAGCTAATATCACTCCCTCGCACAGTGTTAACGGTTAATGTGTGGTATTTTACGCATCAACCCTAACAACGCGAAACCCAATGCTACGGCTGACATCAACGGAAGCATTACCGGTACGCACGGTACTGCGGGCATACTGGCTGCCATAATAAAATGCCCCGCCACGCAATACTTTCCATCCATTACCCTTGGTTTTATTTTCTTCCACGGTGTGATGTTGATAGTAATCAAACGCATAACAATCGGCACACCATTCCCAAACATTGCCGGACATATCCTGCACCCCTTCGAGTGACGCGCCTTGAGGAAAACAACCAACGGCCGTCGTATGGCATAACCCGGTCTCCTGCGTATTGCATCGCGCATTATCAAACACGTCACCCCAAGGATAACGACGTCGATTTTCAGCCCCATTGATGTGGGCTGAACCATGCGCTGCGCGTTCCCACTGCGCTTCTGTCGGCAACGAGTAGATATATCCGTCTTGCTGCTGATTGAGCCATGCGATATAAGCCTGGCTATCGTGCCAGCTGACATTAACCACCGGGTGTTGGCCTAACCCATTCGGGTATTGCCCGGCGTCCCATCCATATTGAGTGCGATGATCCATGGCATCAATAAAACCTTGGTACTGTGCATTGGTTACCAGATAACGCGCCATTTGAAATTCAGCTAAATAATAAGCGCTTCCATCGATTTCGTTACCGTAGATGCCCTCATCATTTTCAAGACTGCCCCGGTAAAATTCATCAGCCGACATCGATACAAACAAATGACAATCCAATCGGTTTCGATCGCCACAATTATACCTTTTTAGGGTTAAGGCCACGGCAGCGCTGAAGGGGGTGGGTTCTTCAATATCCAGATAGCCAATGAGTTGACTAATTAATGCGGAGTCCGGCTCAGCGACAACTTCCGGCAACAACAATACATGGTGAATGCCTTGTAGTGGATTGGCGATAACGGCATCAAGGCGCTCACGAAAGCATCGACTATTGGGCTGCGTTGCAGGCAAGCCGCGCGCCGCAAAATGTTGAAACTTGCAAAGGGCAATCGGGTCTTCGCTAGCCGCCAACAACTGCCAAACAGCGTGTTTTAAACGATAATACTCAGTTTCTGGGAACGGAAAATCTTTTTTATCATGTAACGCTTCAATCCAATCCCAGGCCTGGGCCGCCAATGAAACATCATCCAGTATACGTTGAACACAGGCACGCAAAAACACATCAATCAAGGCATGGTGCGTGGATTGTAATTTTTCCACGAAAAGCTCGAACACCACGCGCCAATGATCTTGCCCTAAGTGATCAATAAATGTCTGTAGCGGTATCGAATCAACAACGCGTTCTTGTAACGCATGAATGACCGCATCTGCCGCAAGGTACTCCTGAAACGTCTTGTGTTGAAATCCCCATTGGCCTGGCGCGTATTCCACCAATAATAATGTACGCTCATGAGAGT
>Ga0316204_10000875_pt1 | contig 95521 bp, 98 predicted proteins | sample 6monrhotite_MG_2_FD_205661 | JGI IMG/M metagenome (GOLD analysis project Ga0316204, IMG submission 205661) | Microbial mat bacterial communities from mineral coupon in-situ incubated in ocean water Damariscotta River, Maine, United States -... | ecosystem: Environmental > Aquatic > Marine >... | reverse complement strand
AGAGTAAGCACGTATCAGGTGCGTCCATCGATATGGGCGTTTGTAATGCTTGAGCCGTCGGCCTGTAAACAGGCATGCTCGGTTCTGAGGGAACTCGGCGGCGGTGACGCCGCCTGGTTACCCGGTGGCTTTAAAAGGAAAAACCATGCTGAGCTATGTTGCACTGATATTTATCGTCTTTCTGAGTGTGAAACTATCATTTCAGCTTATTAAGCATAAAGAAGCATTTAGTTCTCACGGGGTTTCATCGGCTAAAATATTTTTACTGCAACTGTCGTCTTTGCTTTATATCGCTAGTCTTGTTGGGTTTGCTCTTCCAATGCAATCACTAGAAGTACTTAGTCCAATTCCTGTGGGGTTCCTGATTTTATTACCAGGTATTATTTTGGGCTACAGAATATCAAGTCATATGCAGCGAGTTGGCCGTGATTACGCAATAAGTGCAGGAAGAGCAGTAAATAATATAATGTGGCTAGGAATAGCTACTGGTATATTTATGGCAGCAAATATTGTAATTGGAATGATTTTGGCTGATGCTACAGAACTTCATTGAATTAAATAGCCTAACTAGCGCATTGAGTCCGACATATTTTGTCACTGTCGTTCCAAAATATTCGGCTCATGCTAAACGTTAGGTGCAAAAGGAGTTTAACTTGAGCGAAGTATTTTTGGCGAAGACGGATGAAGAAATATTGTCCTGTTTTGATGCCTTCGAAGCGTTACGGCCTCACATTGAAAATAAAGAACAGTTTCTTGCGCAAGTCCATAGACAGCGAGATCAGTCATACAATATTGTGGGGGTTAGAGCGGGTAATAATGTTCCTAGTGCAGCGGGTTTTCGGTTAGCGGAGTTCATGGCATGGGGTAAAGTTCTTTACGTTGATGATTTAACAACACTGCCCGAATTTCGAGGAAATGGCTATGGAGCAGTACTGATGGACTGGTTAATTGAACATGCAAAATCCAATGGGTGCCAAGCGTTACATTTAGATACAGGCTATGGACGGCATGATGCTCATAGGTTGTATTTAAAAAAGGGGCTGGAGCTAAAAAGCCATCATTTGGCTATAGAATTTGGTTTATAGTTCTCGTAAAAGATCAGGGATGCACCTAACGAACAAGGATAGATCGCGTGAGGAACGAACCGCGATCTTATCCAGTTGTTGAACAAGCCCGGGGTACCCTTATTATAAGCAGATATATCGATTATGATTGCATGTGACTATGCCATCCTTTAGTGATAGCACTTTTTGATGGGCGAGCGGAATACTCGCCCATCGTGGGCGATAAAAATATCATCTAGCTGTTTTTCCTTAGCTCACCTCCTTTTTAAATAGATGTACCGACTCTACGACACACGGCATACAACCCAACCTCATCCCCCCATATCGCTCGGTTCGGTAATGTCACGTTGCTGCTATCGCCTGGTGGTGCTTATGCTCAAGACGGCCACCATTCAACACAATGGCTTTGAACGATTTTTGTAAGCCACCGCGATCCATGACGATTTTGGCACGGTGACGGTCGGTCGCAGTTTTGAGTTTATCGGGGCAGCGATCAAAATAGTCTGCAATGCGCCGAACGGCACGTGCATAGGCATCAACCGTTTTCTCAGATTTACCTTGGCGTTTAAGTGCGTTAACATGTTTTTGGTACAGTAAATCGAACTTATTTTGCTGTGCTTTTTTCATCGATAGCGCCTCGCGAGTTAATGTACCCGGTATTGGGTACGCGAGGGCTTATCGACCTAATTTAAGCCTGGAGGGAGTCCTGCCGCGGAGCGGCTTCATTCAACAAGTGAGAGAAGAACCGCTAATGAGTGACGAAGTGATAGACGCAAGAATTACCCCGCAAGGGCACATGGATGTTTTGTCTAGAGTTGAAGTAAGTAAATTGTTGGATCGAAGCCAAAGTGGTTTGTACACGATGTTCCGGAATTGTTCATTGGCGGTGTTAAATTGCGGTAGTGACCTGGATGATGGCAAGGAGTTGCTTGAGCGTTACCCGGATTTTGATATCAGGGTGATACAGCAAGAACGCGGTATTAAGCTTGAAGTTAAAAATGCGCCGCAGAGTGCCTTTGTTGATGGCAAAATGATCAAGGGGATTAGCGAACATCTGTTCGCCGTGTTGCGCGATATTATCTACGTGAGTGATGAGATTCAGGATAACCCGACTTTTGATCTGAATGACTCAGAGGGGATCACCAATGCAGTGTTCCATATTCTGCGTAACGCCAATATTTTACACCCACGGACTAAGCCTAATTTAGTGGTCTGTTGGGGTGGTCATTCAATTGGTCGTCATGAATATGATTATACCAAGGTCGTCGGTTATGAAATGGGGCTGCGCGGGATTGATGTCGGCACTGGTTGTGGCCCGGGTGCGATGAAAGGGCCAATGAAAGGGGCCGCAGTAGGGCACGCCAAGCAGCGTATCTCGGATGGTCAGTATATTGGCTTGACTGAACCGGGTATTATTGCGGCCGAATCGCCCAACCCGATCGTCAATAATCTGGTTATTTTCCCCGATATCGAGAAGCGCCTTGAGGCATTTGTGCGCACCGCGCATGGCATTGTTGTTTTTCCTGGTGGTGCGGGCACGGCAGAAGAGATTCTCTATCTGCTGGGGATTTTACTGCACCCTGAGAATAAAGAGATGCCTTTTCCGGTAACCCTGACTGGGCCGGAAAGTGCGCGTGCATACTTTGAGCAGATTGATCAGTTCATCAGTGCCACATTGGGTGCGGAGGCGCAGTCGCGTTATCAAATCATTATTGATGATCCGCTTAAAGTCGCGCGAGAGATGTCTGCAGGAATTGAAGCGGTGCGTAAGTATAGAGTCGAAAAACGTGATGCCTATTATTTTAACTGGTTGTTGAAGATTGAACCTGCGTTCCAGAGCCCATTTGCACCGACCCATGAAAACATGAGCAGTCTGGCGCTGCATAAAAATCAGGAGTGTCACCTGCTGGCTGCTAACTTGCGCCGAGCTTTTTCTGGCATCGTGGCTGGTAATGTAAAAGATGATGGTATCCGCGCGATTGAAGAGCATGGCCATTTTGAAATCCGCGGCGACGCAGATATTATGGCGCGACTGGATGAGCTGTTAAGTTCATTTGTTGCTCAGCAACGGATGAAACTACCGGGCACAGTGTATACCCCCTGCTATAAGGTTATTCGATGAGTGCTTGGATTGTCTGGCTTGATCTAAATCGGATGGGGCGCTTGTGAAGTCATTTCCGTTACCACTCCCGGATGGGATGAGTATCGAGACATTTTTAGCTGAATATTGGCAAAAGAAACCACTGTTGATTAAGGCTGCATTTCCTGGTTTTAAAACGCCGTTGTCCGCCGACGAGATTGCAGGCATGGCCTGCGAAGAGGGGATTGAATCGCGCCTTATTCTTGAGCGAGATGGCGATACGAAATGGCAACTGAGTTATGGTCCGTTTGATCAGTCGGTCTTTTCTGAGTTACCTGAAAGCCACTGGACGTTGCTGATTCAGGAGGTGCATAAGTATGTGCCTGAGTTAGCATTGTTACTTGAGTCCTTTCGTTTTATCCCTAACTGGCGCATCGATGACATCATGGTGAGTTATTCGCCGGTTGATGGTTCGGTGGGGCCGCACATTGATCAATATGATGTTTTTCTGTTGCAGGGCCTTGGAAAGAAGCGTTGGCAGATATCGACGGCCGAGGTGTGCGATGAAGACCTGATACCCGGAATTGATTTGCAGATACTTTCGCATTTTGAGGCGGAACAGAGCTGGGAGCTGGAAGAGGGCGATATGCTCTATCTGCCGCCGGGTGTGATTCATCACGGTGTTGCATTGGGAGATAATCTTACCTACTCGGTTGGTTTTCGCGCACCTGCGGAGTGTGATTTGATTACCAGTTTTATCGATTATCTCGCTGAAAAACGCCTCTCGGCCAAGCACTATCGAGACCCAGACTTATCGTTTCAACAACACCCTGGCGAGATTAGTGCAACGTCACTACAGCGAGTGCGTGAGATCATTAACGCCATTTCTGTCAACGATGATGATCTTGCGCGCTGGTTTGGTCAGGTGGTGACGGAGTCTAAGAGTGGCGATCATGTCGAGCCTAACTCGGCGGCAGTGAGTGTTGATACCTTTGTAAGGCGATTCCAGGAAGGTGGGCAACTGTGGCGCTGTGAATTGAGTCGTTTTGCCTGTATCGATCAGGGGGATTCTGTGCTGTTATTTGTAGCAGGCAGCATGGTTGAGCTGACTAGTGAGATGAAGGCAGCTGTTTATCTGCTATGTGATCAGCGAATTCATGCCTTTACTGAGTGGGCTGAACTACTGGAGTCGCCTGGTAGCGGGGCACTGTTATGTCGCCTGTATAATGAAGGGCACCTCTATTTCGAAAATGATTAGGGTCGAGCAAGTTGACTGGGCGGATAAGCAGGCGTTGATCCGTCCAATCCGCGAAGCGGTCTTCATTGAAGAGCAACATGTGCCCGTGGAATTAGAATGGGATGGGTTGGATGAGCAGTGTACTCAATTATTGGCGTTTAGTGCTGATGAGGTGGTTGGTACAGTACGAATGACGATTGAGGGTAAAGTGGGTCGCATGGCGGTGCTGAAGGCCTGGCGGGGATGTGGTGTTGGCGGGTTGCTATTGACGTCGATGATTCAGGTCGCGCAGGCGGCACGATTTCCTGAAGTCAAGCTTGATGCACAGGTGAATGCGATTTCCTTTTACCAGCCGTTTGGTTTTGAAGTGGTGAGCGAGCCTTTCATGGATGCAGGGATTGAGCACCGCAAAATGAGGTTATTGCTGACAATTTAATGGGTGATCTTGACTTTTTACTCCAAAAAGCAATGAAATTAAATCATAAAATCACTTTTAAATGGCTCAAATATTCGCCTTATATTGCCGATAGCGAATTACCTGCTCATCTATTTTGCCTAAATAGACTTGGGGCGGCGATGAGAAAATCTTTGTGAACCAGGGTAGATAGGGATGTCGATTAATGCGTTAATTGTTGATAGCTCAAAATACAACCGGCAAATGTTAGAGAGTATGCTAACAGGGATCGGGGTAAACTGTGTTGTTTGCACCTCCGGCAGTGAGGCGTTGGCGCTGGATAATAGGCGCCATTTTGATTTTATCATTGCATCACGCCACCTCAACGATACCGGCGCAGAGCTGTTTCTGCTTCGTTTTAAAGAATCACACCTCATTAATGATACGCTGACGATTATGCTGACCTCTGATGAGGTTGAAGATGTCTACCTGGATGCGAACTTGGCGGGTTTTAAGCTTGTATTTAACAAAAAGGATGTCACCTCAATTGAGAATTTTTTGTTGGGGGCGATTAATAACAGGACCATTGATCTGCAGGCAAGAGTCCTTTATGTTGAAGATGATCTTTTATTTGCCAAACTGACAACATCTCTATTGCAACGTTATCGCGCTAAAGTTGAATTTGTTCCGGATTTATCCTCGGCAATAGCGGTCTTTAGTGAGCAAGACTTTGATCTGATTATTACCGATTATTATTTAGGAAATGATGAAACGGGAGATGACTTAATTTCATTTGTTCGTAATTTTGAGGATTCAGATAAGGCACGTATTCCTATTTTGGTTGCGTCGAGTGAATCAAGTCAGTCGAAGCGAACCTCATTTCTCCGTAATGGTGCGAATGATTACATTATTAAACCTTATGATCAGGATGAATTGATTGCGCGAGCCTCAAACTTAATTGCACATAAGAAACTGTTTGAGAAATTCCGTAAGCAGCAGAAAGAGCTGCTGAAGATGGCGATGAGTGATCAACTAACTGGATTATATAATCGGCGTAGTCTGTTTGATTTTGGCCCGAAATATATTAGTGATGCAGCGCGTCACCGCTATCCGCTTTCTTTGCTTGTCATTGATGTCGATCTATTTAAATCAGTAAATGACAACTATGGCCATGCCAAGGGGGATGCCGTGCTTAGAAAAATTGGTGAAGTATTGCAAGGGGCCTGCCGTAATGAGGATTTTGTCGCCCGTTTTGGTGGGGAAGAGTTTGTGATGTTATTATCTCATTGTAATATTAGCGATGCGATATTGAAGGGCGAAGCTGTGAAAAAATCTGTTGCAGAGTCTCAGCCTGAAGGGCTTTTGGTGACGGTTAGTATCGGGGTGGCTGAGCTTGCAGCGGATGATGATCTGGATTCGTTGTTTGTAAAAGCAGATGCTGCTGTTTATAAGGCGAAAGACCAGGGGCGAAATCGAGTGGAGCAGTATGTGGCAGAAGAGAAGGGAAACGAAATACTTTTATCTTAAGTATGGATGTTACGCACAGTCACACCATTAGTAGCACGGTGGCCCCTCCCTGGTCCCAACGAAAGCGGGGGAGCAACTTCACCTCCTGGCTTGAAAAATGGCGAATAATCGAGACTGTAACTGGCATGAGCATTTGATTTCGTTCAAATGATCCAACTGAGGTTTCTAGGTTGAATCCGCCAGACAATTAAAGTTGCCTGATTCAGACCCAGCAGTTAGCATAATGCGATGATTAGAAAGCCATCTATTCGCCGCTTTATCGTTACATTGCTGATGTTGGCGGGATCGCTGACGCAGTTCCAGGCCCTGTATGCCTGTGGGCTGATGAACGATGGTAAGCCTGTGATGGTTATCTGCTGTGATGAGCCGGGTGAGATGGCCATGATGGCTGACTCGTGTCAGAACCCTGGTGAGATGATAGATGGTGGCATGAACGCTGGTGGAATGAGCGGCGATAAATGTTGTGATCTCTCTTGCCAGTCTTCTCAGGTGGCCGGGGCATCGCTACCCTGTTCATCTGAACAGCAAGCGGTGATGCTTAATGCGCCACAACCACCGCCGCTGCCTGTATCATTTAATCTGCCAGATATTGTTTTAGCAAACGATGCGGTCAATTTTGCCGTTGGCTCAATATCCCCGCGCTCTGATGGGCCACTCTACCTGCTGACCAACCGTTTCCGCATCTAACCTGTACCTCATTTCTACGCTGTGTAAAATCACACAGCATATTGACTCACGTCAGGGTTAACTTGTTTGACCCTATATGATCCTAAATTAATCAGTTGAATCTACTACGAACTCGCTACCATTCAACTGATTAATTTAGGATGATCTCAACACGTAATGTAGGTATTGCCATGTACAACAGGAAATATGACAAACAGGCCAGATGCGGGATTGTGCTGCTTGGGATGGCTGTGCTCTCCGCGCCACTGATAGCAGCTGAACGCGATGCGCTGTTTGTTAATGAACCACACTTAACGGCAGCGAATTTGGTGCAGGCTGTTTTGCATCGTAATGCGGATATTCCCGCGATGCAGGCGACCTGGCAGGCAGCAAAGTCACGTATCCCAATGGCAACATCATTTGATGACCCAATGCTCTCATACTCTGTAGCGCCACAGACCATCGATAATTCAGAGGTGGACTTTGCACAGAAGATCACTTATTCACAACGGCTGCCGTGGCCAGGAAAGCGTGATCTGCGTGGTGGTGTTGCCCGCTTCGAGGCCGGTGCCGCCTTTGAAGGGATCGAACAGGCGCGTCTCAATCTGACTGAAATGGCGCAGACAAGCCATGCGGACTGGTACTACGTGCACGCGGCGCTGCGTATCAATGCGATCAATACCTCGCTATTGGAGACATTTCAGAATATTGCTGAGATCAAATATTCGGCCGGCTACGCCTCCAAGCAGGATACATTACGTGCTGAACTGGAATTGGCGTTACTGGAACATCATGACATCGTGCTGGAGCGACGTCGCCGTGATGTGCTGGCGCATTTGAATACCCTGTTGCAGCGAGCGCCCGATCTACCGTTACCACTACCTTCACAACTCTCTGATCCCGCACCACTGCCACCAATAGAAGGGCTGCGAACACTTGCTCTGAGTACACATCCAGAACTACGCCGTTTGGCGGCGCACCAACAGGCAAGCCGGCAGCGTGAGCGTCTGGCCAAACGAGATTTTTACCCGGATATCGACCTCAATATTGGTTATAACAGTTTAAGGAATCTGGATGAAAATCGTTTTACTATCGGTGCGTCGATCAATATTCCACTACAAGGGCGTCGTGATGCCGCCAGTGATGAAGCGCGCGCGATGACGATCTCCTTGAATGCACAGCATCAGGGCATGGCCTCTCAGGTGGTGGGCAAGGTGCAGCGAGCCTATGACCAGGTACATGAAAGCGCCCATGTCATCACCCTTTATCGACAGCGCTGGTTGCCGTTGGCTGAGGAGAACTTGCAGGCCGCTCAGTCTGACTATGAAGCAGGCAGCGGCAGTTTTCTTGATCTGATCAGCGTTGAAAAAAAGTTGATGCAAACCCATCTGCAACTTGAACAGACGCTGGCGGATTATCATCGGAACCTGGCTGCATTGGCTCGCACGGTTGGTGGAGAGCAGCATTTATACAACACTCACGTAGAGGTGACCCCATGAAACAGTCCGCGATCATGAAGGCACTGATTGTTATTTTTTGTTTTGTGATCAATGCAAATGCTTATGCAACAGAGGCTGAGTTTTTTGATGTTGGCCCTTTTAAGCTTCGCGCATTGGTCAAGCCGGAAATACCCAAGGTTGGCAAAAACCAGATTACGGTCTGGTTGCAGGATAGTGCTGGCCAGCCGTTGACGGGTGCTGTACTTAACGTGGTGGCAGTGATGCCCGCGATGGGCAGTATGCCCGCGATGTATGCACCGGCTGAGATGAGCGAGGACATGGGCGGACGCTATGAAGGTGAATTTGAACCCGCGATGGGTGGTGAATGGCCGTTGATGATTGAGATTGAAAAGGGCGATGAGAAAGGCAGTATTACCTTTAATCTGGCGACGGGACGCAAGGGGCTGCAATGTGCAACTTGTAACCGTGATGGCATGTATGTGCCGGGGACGGTGCGGGTAGATACTGCCCGTCGACAGCTGATTGGCGTTACCACGGCAGCCGTTAAACAGAGAAAACTGCGTATCACGACGCGCGCTGCTGGTATTGTTACCTATGATGAGACACGCTTGCATGATGTGTCGCTAAAGTTCGATGGCTGGATTGGTGAGCTCTATGCCGATGCGCTTGGCAAATCTGTCAAAAAAGGTAAACCACTATTTACCGTTTACAGCCCCGAACTGCTCGCGGCTCAGGAGGAGTATCTCGAAACGCTACGTCGTGTATCGAACAAGGCGGGGCATAGCAAACAGCGCCTGGCGGCGGCCAAGCGCCGCTTAAGTCTATGGGATTTGAGTGATGTTCAGATTGAAGCGCTGGGTAGACGTGGCAAGGCGCAGGAGTATGTGACGATTCTGGCCGCGACCAGCGGGGTGGTTATTGATAAACAGATCGTGGCAGGTTCTGCCTTTCGTATGGGGCAACAGGTATTGCGTCTCGCAGATCTGTCGCAGATATGGGTAGAGGCGCAGCTCTATGATTATGAGTTGCCATTAATCAAGCTCGGTATGCCAGCTAAGGTGCTATTGCCGGAACTGCAGGGTCGTGAATACTTGGGCAAGGTCGATTTTATCTACCCCTATATGGAGAGCGATACGCGTACCACGCGGGCGCGGATTACAATCGATAACAGCGACGGTTTTTTGCGTCCTGCGATGTATGCCGAGGTCAAACTCAAGGCGAAACTCGGCAAACGTCTGGTGGTGCCGGAGTCGGCGGTGCTCTATTCAGGTCGTAGCCGAGTGGTCTTTATCGATTCGGGTGATGGTCGACTGGTGCCACGCAAGATCAAAACCGGACAGCGTAACCGCAAGTGGATCGAAGTATTAGAAGGGATTGAGGAAGGTGACATTGTGGTCACCTCCGGTAACTTTCTAATTGCCGCTGAAAGTCGCCTGAAGGCGGGAATTGAATCGTGGTGAAAAGAACAGATTCAAGCCCGGGTTCAAACCCGACCCCGACCCTGAGGCCGATTGAATGGTTGATCGCCTATTGCGCGCGTCATACATTATTGACCTTACTGATTGTGATTGCGGCTAGCTTCTGGGGTTACAAGTCGTTGCAGAATACGCCGCTGGATGCGATACCTGATCTCTCCGATGTGCAGGTGATTATTCAGACGGACTGGCCGGGACGTAGTCCTGATCTGGTGGAAGATCAGATCACCTACCCACTCACCACCACTTTGCTGGCCGCGCCAAACGTGAAGTCGGTACGTGGTCAGAGTTTTATGGGGCTCTCGTTTGTCTACGTTATTTTTGAGGATGAGACCGATATCTATTGGGCACGTTCGCGTGTCTTGGAGTATCTCAATTCGGCATTGGACAGCTTGCCCAGTGGTGTGCGCCCGACATTGGGGCCGGATGCCACTGGTGTCGGCTGGGTTTATCAATACGCCCTGGTTGATAAGAGCGGCAACCATAACTTGGCCGAATTGCGCACACTTCAGGACTATAAACTGCGCTACTGGCTGGAGTCTGTCGCAGGGGTCGCTGAGGTCGCCTCAGTAGGCGGTTTTGTGAAGGAGTATCAAATTCAGGTCGACCCGAATAAATTAGCGAGTGTTGGCATCCCGCTGAAAAAGGTGGCCGAAGCGGTACGCCGCTCCAATGGTGATGTGGGTGGGCGAGTGTTAGAGATCGCCGGGCATGAGCAGTTTGTGCGCGGCCGGGGTTATATTCAAGACAGTCGTGACCTGGAGAAGGTCGCGATTGGCCTGGGTAAGAATGGCTCGCCGATTCAACTAGGCGACGTGGCCGTGGTGAGCCTGGGGCCAACGATGCGCCGCGGGCTGGCCGAGCTGGATGGGGAGGGCGAGGCAGTCGGCGGTATCGTGGTGATGCGTTATGGCGAAGATGCTTTGGGTGTGATCGAACGCGTCAAAGAGCGGCTGGTTGAAGCGCAGGCCTCGCTACCGGATGGCGTTGAGATTGTCACCGTTTATGATCGTTCCGATCTTATTAAACGCGCCATCAATACGTTGAAGCAGACCCTGACGGAAGAGATGATCGTGGTGTCATTGATCATCATGATATTTCTGTTGCACTTTCGTTCGGCACTGATTGCGATATTGACCTTGCCGGTGGCTATTCTGTTGTCGTTTATTCCGATGTCTGGACAAAACCTCACTGCGAATATTATGTCGCTGGGCGGCATTGCGGTTGCGATTGGTGCGATGGTGGACGCCTCGATCGTGATGATTGAAAACACCCATAAACGTCTGGAGGCGTGGGCTAAAACAGGCGGTCAGGAGGGTCGTCATGCAGTCGTTGTTGGTGCGATGCAAGAGGTCGGGCCGAGCCTCTTTTTTTCTCTGCTGATCATCACCGTCTCTTTTATGCCAGTGTTTGCACTGGAGGGAACAGAGGGGCGTATGTTTCAACCGCTGGCCTATAGCAAGACCTACTCGATGGGCTTTGCAGCATTGCTGGCGATCACCTTTACCCCTGCGTTGGCAGTATTGTTGATTCGTGGAAAAATCCGTGGCGATAAAAGTTTTCTTAACCGCTGGTTAGTGGCAACGTACCTGCCAATCGTACGCCTTGCCGTTAAATTGCGCTGGTGGGTAGTGGGCGGTGCAATCACCGCATTAGTGGCCACCGCGCCTGTATTTATGAATTTGGGAAGCGAGTTTATGCCGCCGCTCAATGAGGGACATATCCTATATATGCCGGCTGCGCCACCGGGCATGTCGATTACCGAGGCGGGTAAGGTATTGCATGCGATGGGCAAGGAGTTGAAGGCCTTTCCGGAGGTGGAGCGGGTGTTTGGCAAGATGGGGCGCTCCACTAGCCCCACTGATCCGGCACCGCTTTCGATGGCGGAAACAGTGATCACGCTTAAGCCCAAAGATGAGTGGCGCGAGGGAGTGACCAGAGAGAGTCTTATTGCCGAGATGGATGCGCAGTTACGCTACCCCGGAATGCCGAATATGTGGTGGATGCCGATTCAGACCCGGACCGAGATGCTGGCCACCGGTATTCGTTCGACGCTGGGGATTAAGATCTTTGGTGATGATCTCGATGGTGTCGAGGCTGCGGGTATTCGCATTGAGCAGGCGTTGAAAGATGATCAACGTACTGCACCCTTCACTCGCAGTGTCTTTGCTGAGCGTATTAGTGGCGGTTACTTTCTCGATTTTGATATCGACCGTGACAAGATCGCGCGTTATGGGTTGACCATTGCGGATGTCGAAGAGGTGATCATGGTTGCTGTGGGCGGTATGACCATCTCGGAGACGGTCGAGGGGCGTGAACGCTATGCCATCAACCTACGTTATGCGCGTGATTTTCGTGATGACCCCGAGGCGCTAAAACGAGTACTCGTACCCACAGCCACTGGTTCACAGATCCCGCTGGCGCAGCTGGCTGAACTGAACTTTCGTACCGGCCCACCGATGCTGCGTAACGAAAATGGCCAATTGGTGGGCTACGTCTTTGTTGATGTTAATGACAAGATCGGCATCGCCGATTATGTCGCGGTTGCCAGGCAAGTCGTTTCAGAGCAGGCTGGGGTACCACCCGGATATCGTCTCGACTGGGCGGGTCAGTTTAAATACTTTGAACGTGCTAAAGAGAAGTTACAGATGGTGGTGCCGCTGACACTATTCATTATTTTCTGCATGCTCTATATCAATCGCAAGTCGGTAGTGGAATCATTGATCATTCTATTGGCCGTGCCCTTTTCATTGATTGGCGCCATCTGGTTACTGGCCTGGCTGGACTACAACCTCAGTGTCGCGGTGTGGGTAGGGATGATTGCACTGGCAGGTGTGGATGCAGCGATGGGGGTGTTGATGATGCTCTATCTCGGGATGGCCTATCGCCAGCGTCAGGCAGAGGGGCGGCTGAACAGCCAGCAGGATTTGGTGGACGTTATCTGCGAAGGGGCGGGGCGACGTATTCGCCCCATGTTGATGACGGGGCTGGTATTGCTGTTGGGGTTAATACCAATCTTATGGAGTGACGGTACCGGTGCGGATGTGATGAAGCGTATCGCGGCGCCGATGGTGGGTGGGGTTGCCTCAGTGATGATCACCGTTTTGGTTCTGTTTCCCGCGATCTTTGCTATCTGGAAAGGGTCTCAGCTGCACGAATCAAATGTGCGGCTGAAGAGCGAAAAAATAGAGACGTAATGCGAAACGTTGAATGATAGGGGGAGCAGATGCAGGATAAAAAGGAGTGGGTGATGAAAGTAAAGGCTGTGATTGCGGTATCGTTGAGTCTCTTTGCACTGGTGGGCACGTTTTTACCGATGGGTGCTAGTGCGCAGAACCTATTGTCAGGTCAAACGTTGATGCTGACTGCAAATCAAACTCACCATGGTGAAGGAACGGTGACAGCTATCGATAATAAAGGAAAAAGAATTAAGCTGAAGCATGGCCCGATTAAAAGCATTGGCTGGATGGGGATGAATATGTTTTTTGAGGTTGAAGAGCGTGACTTTTTGGATGAGGTTGAGGTGGGTGATCGAGTGGATTTTGAATTTATCGAAACACGGGATAAACGTTATGTGATTACTGATATTGAAGTTCAGTGATAGTATCGTTTATATTTTGGGTTCTTCGTAGACCTGTGTGAAATTCCAGTACAATCTTATCTTTGGTATGGGATAGGCTGCCCATGACAAATAGGAACGTGCACGGAATAACTTACCGTTTTCGCATCTCTGCTTCAGCCCGTCTTTGCCCGTTCTTCAATCACAAGAACTCAAAATAGAACGACTATTCCTCCGCTTTTTCTCAATCAGAACGAACAAATACAAACTAAATCAGAGCGCCAAAATAGCAAGTTATTCCGTGCACGTTCCTTACCTTTATGGCTTTTTTTACCTTTGTGTTGGCGATGTATCTGAGTAAAAAAAATAGACGGCAGGATAAAAATGCTATTTTTATCTGTGGAATAGTTGGTAAATCACGTGCACAGAGGTAAGCTTACCTAATATTAATCAAGCCACAGGGAAGCCAATATGAGCAACAAATACAACAATATTCTAGAAACCATCGGTAATACGCCAGTGGTAAAGATCAATAAATTGGCTCCTGAGGGGGTGAACCTGTATGCCAAAATCGAGGCGTTTAACCCGATGGGGTCGGTAAAAGATCGCCTCGCGATTGGTGTGATCGAGGCGGCTGAAAAGAGCGGCGCACTGAAACCGGGGCAGACGGTTATTGAAGCGACCAGCGGCAATACTGGGATTGGGCTCGCAATGGTCTGCGCGCAGAAAGGGTACCCACTAGTTGTGACAATGGCGGAGAGCTTTAGTGTTGAGCGCCGTAAGTTGATGCGTTTTCTTGGTGCGCAGGTAGTGCTGACACCGGCAGCTAAAAAGGGTAGTGGGATGCTCGCGAAGGCGGTTGAGCTGGCGGAAGAGCATGGCTGGTTTCTGTGTCGTCAGTTTGAGAATGAAGCCAATGCGGATTACCACTCGCAGACCACCGCACGTGAGATCTTGAATGACTTCGATGATGAAAAACTTGATTACTGGGTAACCGGTTATGGTACCGGCGGCACCTTGAAAGGTGTTTCACGTGTGCTTAAGGCTGAAAGCCCTGATACCTGTATCGTGGTATGTGAGCCTAAAAATGCCGCAATCGTGAGCAGTGGTACGGCACAGGAAACGGATGAAAAAGGGAACCCTGTGAGTCATCCGAGTTTTACCCCGCATCCGATGCAGGGCTGGACGCCGGACTTTATTTCCAAGCTTACTGCAGATAGTGTGAGCGCTGATATGATTGATGAGATGCTCATGGTTGATGGTGCTGATGCGATCCGTTGCTCTAAGGAGCTAGCGACTAAGGAAGGGGTCTTTGTTGGTATTAGCGCCGGTGGCACCCTGGCGGCAGCACTTGAGGTGGCGAAAAAGGCACCTAAGGGCAGTAATATTCTCTGCATGTTGCCTGATACGGGGGAACGCTATCTAAGTACACCGCTGTTTGCTGATGTTGAAGCTGAGATGAATGAGGCCGAACTTGAAATCTCTAACTCAACCCCTAATTTCCAGTTTGATGCGCCTGCTGCGTAATTAAGGTTCAAACCATTGCCTTGGTTGATACTAAGTCGAAGTGGTGGGGTAACAATATGTTGTTCGGTTCGTTGTCTTGTAATGATGGATTTTTAATAATTTTCAAATAGAGTGTGGTATGCCTAAAGCGAGTGATTTAAAAAAAGGATCGGTGGTTGAGATTAACGATCAACCCTATATTGCGATTAATATCGATGTGCAAAACCCCTCGGCACGCGGTGCATCAACGTTGTATAAGGTGCGTTTTAATCATGCACGCACTAAACAAAAAATGGAGCAGACCTTTAAAGGGGACGACTTTCTTAAAGCAGTCGATATGATGAGGCGCAACGTGCAGTTCTCTTATATGGACGGTGACGATTATGTTTTTATGGATAGTGAAGATTACCAGCAGTTCACCATTAATAGCGATGAGTTAAGTGAGGTGGCGGGTTACATTACTGATCAGCTGGTGGGGATGGTAGCGATGTTGATTGATGATGAAATAGTTGGGGTTGAATTGCCGCAGACGGTTGAGCTGGCGATCACTGAGACGGCACCCGGGATTAAAGGGGCGAGTGCTACCAGTCGTACCAAGCCTGCCACGTTATCTACCGGGATCGAGATCCAGGTACCGGAGTACCTAACCACCGGTGAAGTGATTAAGATCAACACGGCTACCGGTAAATTTATGTCACGGGCATAAACCTTGATCGGCAGTAAAATTCATCACACATCAAAACGAGGCTGATAGTGGCTAAACTAGATAATGATAAACTGAACCAGGTGGTTGCTGATTCACGTCGGGCTCGAGAGCAGGGCGATAAGGGGTATCGTGAAAAGGCGCTCAAGATGTACCCGCATATCTGTGGGCGCTGTTGCCGTGAGTTTGATCGTACCAATCTACAGGAACTAACGGTTCATCATCGCAACCATGACCACGATAATAACCCTGCGGATGGCTCTAACTGGGAATTGTTGTGTATCTACTGTCATGACAATGAACACCAGCGCCAGCTTGAGGCGCACCAGGGTAATACAGGCACAGGCGGCACTAAAGGCGATGTGGCGACATTTAGCCCATTTGCAGGGCTTAAATCAAAACTAAAATAGCCGTCACTATTCAGCTCACTCCTGAAATCTACCATTTCTGCTCAGCGCTGCCTGGTGGTAAGCATCAACCTTAGTTCGCAGTGCGGTTTTTTGTCTCTCTAGCATAAAGCTGCCATCGACTGCATTGAGTACCAGGCGATAAATATCATCTTTGGATAAGCCAAGCGCCTCCTGTACTGCTTCAAAATTCTCATTAATATAACCACCGAAGTAGGCGGGGTCATCTGAATGGACGGTGGCCTTTAATCCATGGTCTAACATTTTTTTGAGAGGATGTGCGCTCATCTCTGTGACGACCTGAAGCTTGTTATTACTCAGAGGGCAAACGGTTAAGGTCATTTTGTCATTAACTAAACGGGTTACTAACGCACTGTCTTCAAGTGAACGATTGCCGTGATCCACCCGATCAACCTTAAGCAGGTCGAGCGCCTGCCAGATATACGCTGGCGGGCCCTCTTCACCCGCATGGGCGACCACTTTTTTATTGGCAGCCCTCGCCATGGCAAAGACATTTTCGAACTTTGAGGGCGGATGGCCAAGTTCAGCGCTATCCAGGCCAACACCGATGAATTTATCCAGGTATGGCTGTGCCGCTTGCCAGGTGCTAATCGCATCTTCTTCACTGAGATGACGCAGGTAGCTCATGATCAGGCCGCTACTGATGCTGTACTTTTTTTCACCATCGTCGAGTGCTCGATTAATACCATTAATCACTGTCTCAAAGGAGATTCCTCGACAAGTGTGAGCTTGCGGATCGAAAAAAATTTCGGTGTGCAGGACATTATGTGCGTAACACCTTTCAAGGTACGCGATCGTGAGATCATAAAAGTCCTGTTCTGATTGAAGCACATTCATCCCCGCGTAGTAGATATCGAGGAACGCCTGCAGGTTATCGAAGTTATAGGCCTGTGAGAGTTGTGCAGCTGAATCGAACAACACCTTGATGCTGCCATCATCACCCTGAATAAGTTCAGCGCCAATATCTCGTGCTTTCTGAGAGAGCTTTTTAATGGCTGCACGCTCTTCACTGTTTTGTGGTGCGGGCCTCTCAATCTTTACCGCCAACTGATTCCGCTTCGCAATTTCGAATACCAGTTCAGGCTCAAAACTGCCCTCTATATGAAGGTGAAGTTCTACTTTTGGAATGCCTCGAATATAATCGACGATGCTATTTTTTGTTGTCATATAAGTACTATCCGTTGTTACTTAATTAACTTTAACTGCAGGCTACCTTTTTAGTGACAACTGCAAAGATATCCATTGCGTGGTGTAGTTGACGATCACTAAGATAGGGTGCTGAGCCAATCCTCAGAGTATCACCGCGGTGGTCACAAAAAACCTTTTTATTATGCAGCTCACTGCTGATTAGTGCCGCATGGGCCGATTTAAATGAGATGAAACCGCCGCGTTCTGCAGGCTTCATTTTATGGTCTCGACTGATTAAAGCCTTAGGCAGATCTAGTGCATCAAAGCGATCAAGTAATTGCGTTGTTTGATGTTGATTGATTTCGTGCAATAGGCTGGGGTGAAGACCATACATGTCAAAAAACTCGAAGACCTTAGCGGCTCGGTAGTGACTAATTGGATCATAGGTGGCCCCGGCAAAACGTTGCCCACCATCGCCATAGGTAACCTGATGGTTATTGCCTTTATCTAACGATTCAAAATCGGCATACCAGCCAGTAACAACGGGCCGTCGTTGGCACTCAGCCGGAATTCTAAGGAAACAGTTGCCTTCACCGAGTTGGCAGTATTTATAACCACCGCCAACGATATAGGCCTGCTGTAACCCTTGCTGGGTAATGTGAAATGGTACGACGTTGAGATGATGGTAGGTATCAACTAACAGTTCGGCCCCTTGTTGTTCACAGGCTTTCATCACCTCGTTAAGGCCATTGCATATTTTCCCGCTACTGTAAAAGACGGATGAGACTAGCACAGCCGCTGTATTGTCATTGATCTGCGATGTTAAGCGCTCATTAAAAGTAGCATGTGGCAGACTCGCTATGCGCACAATCTCGATGCCTTCTTCTGCAAGCCGCTCTAATTGTCGGCGGATTGAGTGGAACTCACTGTCACTGGTGACCAGTCTTGGTCGCCTTTTGAGATCAAGTGCTGAAAGAAAACGAACGACTAAGGTATGGGTATTTTCTGCAAGGGTGTAATCACCATCACTGTCATTTAATAGCGATGCAAAGCCCAGTTTTACCTGGCGAGCTTTGTCAAAGGCAAATTGCCATTTGTCATCAAGGTGCGTTGCTGCATCTTGCCATGCCTCCTTGATGCCTTCTAACGCAACATCAGGCCATGCTTGGTGTGAATGGCCGGTTAGTAACAGTCGTTCGTCTACCTTAAACTGGGCGTAGTGGTGTGCAATCGGGTTGATTGTATGTTGGAAGTCAGCAACAGAAAGTTTTTTTTGCATGTTTTAAAGTTTGTTACGGATTTCCCAAAGATCAGGAAACAGTGGGGCGAGTAGCGTCTTGTGGAGATAATCAACACCCGTTGAGCGACCGCTGCCAATTCTATTACCAATGGTGCGCTCGACCATCTTGATGTGTCGGTAACGCCACTCCTGTAGTCCTTCATCAAGATCAATCATGTGTTCGCAAAGTTGTGTTAGCAGTGATTCATCTTTGTAGATCTTAAGTAGCTGTTGTTGTACTGCTTCATTAAGTTCGGGTGGTTTGGTCAGGTCGCGTGTTAATTCTGATTTAGGCACTGCATAGCCACTGGCGTTGATGCTGTGCAGAAAGCTATCCCATAGTGATGGTTGATGTAGCAATGCTTCAAGGCGCATGTGTATCTCTTCATCTTTTGGGTAATGAACAAGCACATTAGCATTTCGTCTGCCGAGGATAAATTCGATCTCACGGAACTGTGCTGATTGAAAGCCACTTGAGTTTTCCAGACGATCACGAAAGGCGTGAAAGGAGACGGGACTAAGGGTCTCGATGATATCCATCTGAGCGACGAGTACTTTGAGGATATGCAGCACGCGCTTCAGGTTACGCATTGCGATGGGCAGGTTTTGTCGGTTTAATGAGGACTGAAAATCAGCCAGTTCATGGATGATCTGTTTAAACCACAATTCATAGACCTGATGGGTGATGATAAAAAGCATCTCATCATGTTCAGGGTCATCCGATAGTGGTTGCTGGTGTTTCAGCAACTCATCGATTTGTAGATATTTTTCGTAGGTTAGCGTCATGATTTAATTATGGTCTTTATTTCATTGGGTGCAAGTTTTCTAATGAATCTCTTTACGCCATTCCGCAGGCCGGAATCCAGCGCTGTTGGATAATACTGGATTCGGCTTTTTCCGGGATGACGTGCGGGCAGGTCATCAATGGTTCCTTAATTAAATGCAGAATCACTATTGGCCTGATCACTCCGATGAACTAAAAAGGCAACCACGCTAGCCTCGGCAGTTTTTGTCCCGTCGGCATAGAGGCTGCATTCAAGGGTATATTTTTTTTCATCTTTGATCCCGGTGACTTGGGCGCGCAGTTCCAGTTCCTTATCATTAGGAGTGGGTGAAAGGTATTTAATGTTGAGCATGCCAGTGGCAAAGCGGTAATAGGGCGCCGACATCAATGGCCGCTCTTCATTACGAATCGCGGTCGCCATCGCGGTCGCCATGCAGTGACAATCAATCAGTGTTGCGATGATGCCACCGCAGGTGACACCATCCCAGCCTTCATGTTGTTTTTGCGGTTGCCAGCGGCATACCCCTTCATCACCTTGCCAGTAGCTATGAATTTTTAGCCCTGCTGGATTGTCACTGCCACAACCAAAGCAGACATCACCAGGCATGGCATGCTGGAAATACTCATGTTGAGCCATATATATCCCCTATGTTTGGATTCAATGCTTAAGTGGGTCTGTTTCTACCAGCCAATATTCCATGAACTTACTGATGTTCATGGTGCCAAGTCGGTTATAGTCGGTCATCAGGTTACGCAACTCTTCAGTCTTTTGAGTTATAAAGTATGTATTAAGATTGTTTTCAAATTTATTGATGAGCAGAGGCAGTGCCTCCTCCCGGCGACGCCTGTGGCCGATTGGATAATCGATTGATACCTGCTCGCTTGTACCATCTTTAAAGTGAAGTGTTACCGTGTTTGCAATCGATCTTTTATTGGGGTCAAGATAGTCTTTACTAAAAGCGGTACTCTCTTCGACGCTCATTTTATGTCGCAACTCATCAATGAGCGGGTTTTCAGCCGTTTTATCTGAGAAATGCCGTACTTCAAGTTCGCCATAGATTAGCCCGATGGCAACTGCATATTGTAGTGAATGGTCGCGATCGGCGTGGTTTCTTAAATGGCCGGTTTTATTAATGATGCGCATGGCGGCTGAATGGGTCGTGATAACGATGTTCTCAATCTTCTCAAGGTCACCATTAATCTTTCTATGCAGCTTAAATGCACATTCAACAGCCGTTTGAGCATGGAATTCGATTGGTACGGTTACCTTGAAAAGTATGTTTTCCATCACATAGCTTTTGTATGGGCGCGATACCTTAAATGGTTTGCCTTTAAACAGAGCATCATAGAAGCCCCATTGAGGTGAGCTCAATGCACTGGGGTAGCCCATCTCGCCATTATTTGCCATCAGCGCTAAACGGACTGCCCGCGATGCCGCATCACCAGCGGCCCATGATTTCCGCCAGCCAACGTTAGGTGCATGACGATAGGTACGTAGTGCACCACCATCAATCCATGCGTTAGAGAGGGCATTGATAATGGTTTTTTTGTTACCGCCTAGTAACTGTGTGGCGATTGCCGTTGAGGCAACCCTGACCAGAATAACGTGATCTAACCCGACTAGGTTGAAACTATTTTCGAGCGCAAGGACGCCCTGAATTTCATAGGCCTTGATGGCGGCAATGAGTACATCATGAACTGTCAGCTCGACATCGGTGTTGCGATTGACATAATCAGCAACGGCTAGAATTGCCCCGAAGTTATCAGATGGGTGGCCCCATTCTGCCGCGAGCCACGTGTCATTATAGTCATACCAACGAACCATAGCGCCGATGTTATATGCTGCCTGTACGGGGTCTAACGAATATTCTGTGCCGGGTACGCGGGCACCGTTTTTAAGGTTTGCACCTGGGACTACTGGGCCGATATGTTTACGAAGTTCTGGTTCATTGAGCGCTAAAATACCACAGCCGAGAGCATCTAGAAGACAGTATTGTGCCGTCATCAATGCCTCATCGCTATCGACCTTGTAGTCTACGACGTAATCAGCGATATCAGTGATGATAGCATCAAATATTGTAGCGCCACCATTTTTATTATTCATAGCTTTACTAACTTTCCTGAGTATTTATTAGTGGCCTTGGTGGTGGTCCGATGTATTCAGCAGTCGGGCGAATCAATCGGTTATCGCTACGTTGCTCGATGATATGTGCAGCCCAGCCACTGGTACGTGCGATCACAAACAGCGGTGTGAAGAAAGGTTTTGGGATGCCGCACAGGTGGTATGCTGAGGCGCTATAAAAATCGAGATTGGGAAACATCCCTTTTTCTCGTTTCATCACCTGCTCTATGCGTTCAGATATCTCAAACAATGCCATGTCATTCGCCTCTTCAGCCAGTCTTTTTGACCACTGCTTGATGACTGGAGAGCGTGGGTCACAATGTTGATAGACGCGATGGCCAAAGCCCATGATTAACGCTTTTTCAGATAGCATCTGTAACAGGCCAGACTCTGCCTCATCGGGGTGCTTAAATTGAGAGATAAGATCCATCGCTGCCTCATTGGCGCCGCCGTGCAGTGGGCCGCGTAGTGTTCCGATGGCAGTGGTGATCGCCGAATAAAAATCTGAGAGCGTTGCGGTTGTTACGCGTGCGGCGAAGGTTGAGGCGTTAAACTCGTGTTCTGCATAGAGGATTAGTGAGGCATCAAGGGCGCGGCAGTGTAGCTCATTGGGTTTTCCTCCATGTAGCAGATGAAGAAAGTGCGAGGCGATACTATCGTCATCCGTCTGAGTTTCTATGCGCTTGCCATTGATATGAAAGTGATGCCAATAGAGCAGCATCGAGGTAAATGAGGCCATCAGACGGTTGGCGATATCGGCTTGCTGTTGAACGTATGCTTCCGCTTCGATACAACCGAGTGCAGAGCAACCAGTACGCAATACATCCATCGGGTTGGTATCTGTCGGAAGTTGTTCAAGGATTTCTTTCAGTTCGTTGGGTAGTGCGCGTAGTGATTGAAGTTTTTCGCAGTATTGGCTGAGTTGCGTAGCAGTCGGCAGTTCACCATAGATCAGCAGGTAGGCAACGGCCTCAAAGCTGGTGTGGGTGGCGAGGTCATGAATATCATAACCGCGATAAAAGAGTCCGTCTCCACTCGCTTCAACGGTAGAGATAGCGGTCTTGCCAGCTGAGATGCCAGCAAGCCCTTTATTGCTTTCCGCTGTCATCATCACGCTCCTTGTCGAATTCGGCTTCATAGCGGTAATAGTCGAGATGCTGATAGAGTGCTTCGCGTGTCTGCATTTGATCAACCACTTTTTGTTGACTGCCGTCATTGCGGATCGCGTTATATCCCTGCCATGCGGCCGCGCTCATCATACGAAAGGTGCTCAGCGGGTAGAGCGCAATCGAAACATCAACTGACTTTAACTGGTCAACGGTAAAGAGTGGCGTCTTGCCAAATTCGGTGATGTTGGCCAGTATAGGCACATCAGTCGCATCAACGATATCCTGGTATTGTGATAATGTAGTGAGCGCTTCTGGGAAGAGCATCTCGGCACCAGCATCGATATAGCGTTGCATCCGTTGCAATGATTCACCTGCCCCTTCAGCGGCAAAGGCATCGGTACGTGCCATGACAACAAAGTGGGGATCTACTCTATTACGCGCGGTGACGGCCTCATCGATGCGTGACATCATCTCTACCATCGAAACGAGTTGTTTGTTGGGGCGATGACCACAACGCTTATTGCTTACCTGGTCTTCGATATGGATACCCGCTGCACCAGCAGCAATCAGGCGTTCGACTGTTTCGCTGATATTATCAAAGCCAGTATCGGCATCAACCAATAGTGGCAGATTGGTTGCGGCAGTAATGCGCCGCACATCTTCAATCACATTATCAAGGGTGGTGATGCCAAGGTCTGGCAATCCATATGAAGCGTTGGCAACACCAGCACCGGAGAGATAGATCGCCTTAAAGCCTGACTGCTCGGCAAGTATGGCGCAATAGGCGTTGATGGTACCCACCATCTGTAGCGGTTGCTCTGCATCGAGTGCATGACGCAGGCGTTGGCCGGTAGATGCGGGGGCGTTCATCTTGTGGGCCTTCCTTTTACTTCGCCTTATTAAGGTCTTTAATCACCGCCGCAAGAAAGCGTGCCGCCTCACCGCCAGTGACACAACGATGATCGACCGTTAGTGAGAGTGGTAAAATAGTATGCACCACTGCCTGCTTGTCGACTGCGATGACTTCATCTCGAACACGACCTGCGCCGAGGATTGCAACTGTTGGTGGTACCACAATAGGGTCCGCGTAACGGCCACCGAAGGCGCCGAAGTTGGACAGGGTAAAGGTGTAGCCGCGCATCTCTTCAGCGGGAATGGTACGTGCTTTGACATCGCCTTTAACCTGATTGAGTGCGCCGCGCAGGTCTTCAGGGCTGCGATCAGCGATGTCTCTTAACACGGGTACAAAGAGCCCTTCTTTGGTATCGACTGCGATGCCGAGGTCGACCTTATCACGCAGGCGACGTCCAACGGCGTGGCCATCGTACCAGGCATTCAACGATGGTTCGGCCTTGCAGCCAACAGCAATCGCACGGATCAACCGTAATGTGGTGTCACTCTCTTCTTGCCAACTATCGATATCGGCATCATCACAAATGGTGACATCTGCTACTTCTTCATGAGCCTGTGTCATGATATGTGCCATCGCACGGCGTACACCGCGCAGTGGTTCCATCGGTCCGGCATCTTCGAGAATTTTAGCGACGCGCTGAACATCGGCTGCGGTGATTACACCTGCTTTACCCGAGGGAGTCACAACCGATAGATCGACCTTCATGCGTGATGCAAGCGCACGTACCGCTGGCGTCACCTTGATATTACCGCCGCCACCGCCACTCTTGCTACCAGCACCAACAGCAGTGGGCGCTTCTTTGATCACCCCTTTGTCGCTTTCCATTTTACCAACGACGGTGCCTTGATCCTGCGGGGCAGGCGCTGCTTTTTTATCACCATCCGCGAGTTCAAACTCAACCAGCGGATCGCCGACCTGTGGCATGTCACCAGCCTCGACGTAAAGCTTATGGATGCGCCCCGTATGTGGTGATGGCACATCGACAATCGCTTTGGCGGTCTCAACCGAAAGCAGAGGCTGGTCCACTTTGACCTCATCGCCTTCTTTGATATGCCATTCAACGATTTCTGCCTCCTGTAATCCTTCACCCAGGTCGGGTAGCTTGAAGATATTCATGCTTCCTCCAGTGTCTTTTTCACCGCCGTGATAATGCGGTCGGTTGATGGCATGTAGTCATTTTCCAGCTTGAACATCGGCATGATGGTGTCGTAACCGGTAACGCGTTGTACCGGTGAAAAGAGACTTAACAGGCCATGTTCGGCGAGTTGCGCTGCAATCTCAGCACCCACACCGCAGGTGCGTGCCGCTTCGTGAACGATGACACAGCGGCCGGTTTTGGCAACCGAATTTAGAATGGTTTCTATATCGAGCGGTTTGATGGTGGCGACATCGAGTACATCACAGCTGATCCCTTCTGCTTCGAGTTGTTCAGCTGCCTGTAGCGTTTCGTGCGTCATAGCACCCCACGTAACCAACGTGACATCGGAGCCGTCACGTAGTTGGAAGCAGACATCGAGTGGCAGCGCTTCCCCGCCATCAGGGACTTCCTGTTTCATCATGCGATAGATGCGTTTTGGTTCGAGAAAGACGACTGGATCTGGATCGTCAATCGCAGCAAGCAACAAACCGTATGCGCGTAGTGGAGAGGAGGGGATGACGACACGCAGGCCCGGCATATGGGCAAAGATCGCTTCGGTGCTTTCGGAGTGATGTTCCGGTGCGTGAATGCCACCACCGTACGGTGCACGCAATACCATCGGACAGGTGATACGCCCACGAGTGCGATTGCGCAGGCGAGTGGCGTGGCAGATCATCTGTTCTATGGTGGGGTAGATAAAACCCATAAACTGAACCTCGGCCACGGGTCGGAGCCCCTGTGCCGCCATGCCGATCGCCATACCGGCGATCATCGTTTCAGCGAGCGGGGTGTCGAGTACACGCTCAGTACCGTACTCTTTTTGCAGTCCTTCGGTTGCGCGAAAGACACCGCCATTAACACCGACATCTTCGCCAAAGACAACCACATCAGGGTTATCTTTCAGTGCGCGTGCAAGCGCGAGATTAACCGCTTCTAGGATGGTGATCTCAGCCATGATGATCACCTCCCTTTTTCTGCTTGCCGATCTGCTCAACTTCATCACGTTGTGGTTGAAGTGCATCGGGCAGGGTTTCATAGAGATGATCGAACATCGTTTCAGGTGGCACCGGCGGGGTATCGAGATAGCTGTTTACGGAATTCTCAACTTCAGCGGCACACGCTTCGTGAAGAGCATGCTCTTTGTCATCGTCCCAGTCGTGATTCGCTGTGAGGTATTTTCGCAGGCGATCAATTGGGTCGAGCAGTTTATGTTCATCAACAACAGACTGCTCACGATATCGGCTCGCATCATCGGCGGTGGTGTGGTCATGCATACGGTAGGTCATCGCCTCGACCAGTGTCGGGCCGCCGCCACTGCGCGCCTTCTCAATCGCATTCGACATCACGTGGCGCATCGCAATCACATCATTGCCATCGACCTGCTCACCAGGGATGCCTGCAGCGATCGCTTTTTGCGCCAGTGTTTGTGCGTGGGTTTGAACCTCGCGCGGCACTGAAATTGCCCAATGATTATTGGTGACGACCACCACCATTGGCAGCTGCCATGCACCGGCCAGGTTGATCCCTTCATAGAAATCTCCCTTTGAGGTCGCACCATCACCCAGCACGCAGACCGCAACACGCGCCTCTTTGCGTAGCTTCATCGCATAGGCGATACCGGCGCATTGTGGTACGTGAGTCGCAATCGGCACGGTGATCGGCATGTCGTGTGGTTGTTCAGCATAGGCCATGCCGCGTTCGTCACCACCCCAGTAGCGCAGGATTTCACTCATCGCCACGCCGCGTTGAAACTGTGCGGCATATTCACGGTAGGTGGGCAGCAGCACATCATCAAAACGCATCGCATTGCCAATACCGGTTGCGACCGCTTCCTGACCCATTGAAGAGGAGTAGGTGCCCATCTTGCCGGTACGCTGCAGTGCAATTGCCTTGCTATCAAAGGTGCGTGTCTGCACCATGGTGCGATAGAGTGCTAGTAGGGTCTCATATGATGTTGCAAAACCTGGTAGTGGACCGACCAGTTCACCCGCCCGGTTAAGCAGTTGGGTATGATGGACTTCAAATTGGGCGATGCATTTTTTCTCTTCATTCGTCATGCTGGCTCCTTTGGCCAAAATCTGGCCGCCATTCCGTTGAAGGTCGTGTTCTTAATGCTGTTGGTGATAGCGCCCAAACAGGCTGGTTTGAGTCATGCTGTTTGGTTATCACTGGATTCATCATCTTCCTTTCTTAGTTAAAGAATGAATCTATTTATATTGCTGCTTCTTTCTGAAGTCTAAAAGTTGACGTTTTAAAATTATGAGTAAAATCATACACGTCATAACTGTATCGGCCATCTGTGTCACATATTGATAGCTTCAAACCCCTTTAGCATGATGCATTTGGCTATCAAATCAAGCGCTAGCGTGGCTTATCAGGCGAGTTATATGGCTTATTGGCTGAGTCATATGGCGTCTTAGGATAGTCATCAAGTCCTCTTTGGATGATGCCACTACTGAGATCGTAATATTCGCCTTTTATCCCGTTTTGTCCAATTCGGGCGCGTGTTTCATCATCATTACAGATGAGCTCTTTGAGCAGCTGTTTGATGCGCTTGCGGCTGGCGCGATAAAATTCATTCGAGAGTTCGCGCGCGTAGGGGCGGTTAACGGTCTCGGCATGCAGTGTTGCCATCGCGATGGTAAAGAGTTCTTCGCCGACTTGTTCAATACGGTTTTGTCGGCCCTGATCATCACGCATCGATTCACGACAGATCAACATCGCATAAAAGATGTGACGTGCCAGTTTGCGGCTGGTGCGTTCGATATAACCAAGCTTTTCGTCAACACGCGGTGTACTAAAGGCGGGGTTGTTGGGCACCATGCGTGGTCGCCACTGGGATAGATACCAGCCGGGATATTTAGTCGCTAGTTTGAAGATGCGTCTGCTACGCTCACTGAAGCTACTTTTTTCATCGAACAGCGGTTTGATCTGCTCCAGGTGATGGTTGAGTCCTTCCCGTGCCACATAGGGGCGTAGGATATCGGTGGCGCCTTCACCGATGCGGTACATGGTGGCGTCGCGCACCAGCTGCTCCATGCCAAAGGCGGGTTGGCCGCGGAAGCGCTTGGAGTCGGCGGTCTCATAGCCCGCACCGCCAAAGATCACCTGCGCATCATTGAGGAATTGCAGTGATTGTTCTGATGTAAAAATCTTGGTGATGGCCGCTTCAATGCGGATGTCATAGCGTTTGTGATCCGCCATCTGCCACACCCGTTCGCACATCGCTTCCATTGCGAATAAATTGGTGGCCATCTCGCCGATGCGAATCTGCTGTGTCTGGCGTGCGCCGAGTGGCTGGCCAAAGGTGATGCGTGAGTTGGCGCGATCAAGTGTTGGCTGCCACGCCTGTTTGGCCATGCCGAGACAGATCGCAGGGACGCTGATGGCACGCCCCAGATTGAGGATCGAGAGGGCGTATTTGAGTCCTTTGCCGAGCTCACCGATGACGTTGCCTATTGGGATTCTTACATTTTCAAAGGTAAGGTGACCGTTTTCGATGCCGCGACATCCTTCGAATTGACAGCGCTGTTTGACGGTGACGCCAGCGGTTTTCATATCGAGGATAAAGGCGCTGTGGATGCGGTCGTCAAACGGTGCTCCTTTTTTGGTGGGCACCCAGGAAGTGTTGCCCATTTCATCAACCTGCTTTCTCGCCGGCACACGTGCGATAAGCGTGATGTAGCGTGCGATTGGACTATTGGTGCACCACAGTTTTTCGCCATTGACGGTGAAGTGTGCGTTATCATCATCGACATCACTATTGATTACCGCTTCGGTCTGCACATTTGCCGCATCAGAGCCGGTCTCGGGTTCGGTTAGCGCAAAGGCAGTGATCTCCTTTCGTGCGACCAGTGGCAGATACTGCTCTTTTTGTGCCTCGCTGCCATACATCAAAATCGGCATACCGATGCCGATTGATTGCGGTACCGCGACGGTCAGTGAGAGAATGTTATTCCAGCTGGCGATAACGGTGAGTACGCGACCGTAGTTGGTGTGCGAGAAGCCAAGACCACCATATTTTTCCGGGATTTTCATGCCGAACGCACCGAGGTCAAGCAGTCCTTTTAAGACATGCTCCGGGATCTTGGCAGTGCGTTCGATTTCGTCGGGATCGACATGTTCTTTGAGAAAGACTTCGATCTTCTGGCAGTAGGCAAGGCCTTCAGCCTTCTCTTCGGGTGGTTCATCAGGGGGCAGCAGTAGCTCAAAATCGGGTCGCCCTAGAAACAGGCCGGACATAAAGCTATCACCTGTAAGGTGCTCGCGCACTGCTTCGATCTGTTCCAGTCCTTCGAAAATCTTTCCCATAACCCCTCCAGCACCTGTTTATGAGGCGTTGCTGATTAAGTAAGAAATACCATTAGGATAGCGACCTCTTACATAATAACTATGAGGTTTAAAGTCTTCATCCATGTCAGATATTATCATTAGCACGAGTGATAACTATCGATATTAACTCATTATTTAATAATCCCAAATTAACCAGTTGGACGGCCAATAGAGTGGTTCTGACTGTTCTTCTGGCGTAGCAAAAAAATGAGGTAAAGGTCGGTTCCTTAAAAATCTTGACACTGTTTTAGCGTGGTTTTGGCAATCCGCGATATACCCGGGGTTATCACAAAATAGATGCGATGAATTTGCACCCGCTAATGTAATATGTGTGTATGAAAAAACAACAAGTTACTATCGGGTTGATTAATCCCAAAAGCCCTTCTAATGTAGGCTCAGTGATGCGTGCCGCTGGCTGTTATCGGGTCGACGCCGTTTGTTACACCGGTAATCGCTATGCGCGCGCGGCCAAGCTGAGCACTGATACAAAGGGGGTGCAAGACAAGATCCCGTTAGGCCGTGTAGATGATTTATTGGGTGGGCTGGCTGAGGTAACAGATCTGGCATTAAATACCAGGATCGTCTGCGTTGAGCTGGTGGAGGGCGCGACGCCGCTGCCAGCATACCAGCACCCTGAAAATGCGCTTTATATCTTCGGCCCGGAAGATGGCACGATTGAACAATCGATCATTGACCGCGCAGATGCTGTCGTTTATGTGCCTACCGCAGGGTGTATGAATCTGGCGGGATCGGTGAACGTGCTGCTTTATGATCGACTCTCAAAGTCAGTCGATACCATGGCTGGTGACGATCTGATTCGTAGTAGCCGTGATACTAATAATCGCGTTAAAGTTAAGCTGTGAGTGGGTTTTTTGTCGCGATAATGTAAGGCCTTGCACGATTGTTTTTTTTTTGCCCTCTAGCAGCGTTAAAAGCGTACACAATCGGTCATTTATAGCGATAAACTCTCTCATTCCGTGCGCTTTTTCCTTGCTAGAGAGCAAAATCACTGTTCCTGCAAAGGTCTCGATGTTTTTTTATTTAAATGTAACCGATTTCCAATAAAATAATATATTGACTCCCACTCTTGTGATGATATGCTGATTTGAATTGTTTTTATCTGAAGGGATTTCAGTCAATTGAATTTAATTCCGCTCAACCAGCTGGCAGAACTAAGGCTCGGGTATCCATTTAAGTCACGCTTGGAATCGAGTGCTAACGCGAGCGTGCGTGTTATTCAGATGCGCGATCTGGATGCGGATTGTGGAATAGCGCCTGCTGACCTTGTCGGCGTGAATGAATACCCCACATCCAAGCATTACGTGCGACAAGGAGATGCTCTATTTCGCAACCGTAGCAAAAGACTGTTTGATGCCACATTGATTGATATTGAGCTAGATAGTGTGATTGCCGCTTCGCCACTGATAATCCTGACACCCAACCAGCAAAAAGTGCTGCCTGGCTATTTGAACTGGTTTCTGAATCAGGAGCAGGCTCAGAATTATTTCCAAAGCAACGCAACTGGAAGTGCGGTGAGAATGGTCGGTAAGAAGGCGCTGGGTGAGTTGCCTGTGAGATTGCCATCGTTGGCGCGACAGACATCTATCGTGCAATTAGCGGTGCTGACAGCAAAAGAACAAAAAATATTGAAGCAGATTAGTCGCAAACGAAAGCAGTGTATGGAAGGAATTCTGATGCAGTTAGCATCGGGGTCTCAGTAATCACGGTTACTGAGTTAATAGGTGGTATCCAGAGTGCTATAACACCCTGGATACCGAGTCTCAATGAAGAAACTCTTAGGAAGCTATATTATGACTATTACGATAGGGAAATACAACTTTGAGGGGCCACTGTTAACGAAGGAGACACTCCCTGAAAAATCAGGTGTATATTCAGTGCTCGGTAGAAACTCAATGGCGGAGCGATGGAGTGTGGTGGATTTGGGTGATTCACAAAATATACGTGAATGCATTGGACACCATGAGCGGGCACGTTGCTGGAAAAAACAGGGTTATGTCATGCTGGGCTACGCCTCATACCAATGTGACGAGGTGCAGCGTGTGGAGATTGAGCAAGTGCTACGAGTGGAATTTGAGCCGCCCTGCGGGGAGCAGTAAACAGGGTAGTAAATGGGCGAAGGGTATCCTTAGCCCATTTACTAACCATTTAAACAAGCAGCAAGTGAAAGATAAAACAGTTATGACGATGATCAGCCAGCAAGATTTCAACAGCGCAGCATGGTCAGTCTGCAACACCTTTCGCGGGGTGGTTGATGCGGCGCAATATAAAGATTATATCCTGGTGATGCTGTTTGTGAAGTACATCTCTGATGTCTGGCAGCACCATTACGATGAATACCATAAGCAGCACAAAGGTGATGAAAAACGTATTCAGCGCAAACTGGGTCGTGAACGTTTTATCCTGCCTGAAGTGGTGATCACCGACCCGAATAGTAAAAAATTGAAAGGGCCAGGCCGCTTCCGCGCAACCTTTCATAGCCTTTATGAACATCGCGATGAACCGAATATTGGCGAGTTGATTAATGAAACATTAGAGGTGATTGAAGAGGCTAATAAACTCAAGCTCGAAGGGGTCTTTCGTCATGTCGATTTTAATAGCGAGCCCAACCTGGGCAGAACCAAAGAGCGTAATCGTCGCCTGAAACACCTGCTGGAGGATTTTAATAAAGCCCAGCTCGACATGCGCCCTGGTGGTGTACCGGAAGATGTGATCGGTAACACCTTTATCTACCTGATTGAACGCTTTGCGGCGGATGCTGGTAAAAAAGCGGGTGAATTTTATACCCCGCATCAGGTCTCAGAACTGGTGGCAAAATTGGCTGCGCCTCAGTCGGGCGACCGTATCTGTGATCCCTCCTGTGGTTCAGGCGGCCTGTTGCTCGAAGCCGCTGGTGTGGTGGGCGATAATAACTTTGCGCTATTTGGTGAAGAGGTTAACGGTAGCACCTGGGCACTAGCACGGATGAACATGTTTCTGCACGGTGCCGATGCCGCGCGCATTGAGTGGTGCAACACCTTAACGAGTCCTGCGCTGGTTGAAAAAAATTGCCTAATGAAATTTGATATTGTGGTCGCCAATCCGCCATTCTCACTTGATAAATGGGGCGCGAATGATCTGCAGGAAGATCAATACAATCGCTTCTGGCGCGGCCTGCCGTCCAAGAGTAAAGGCGACTGGGCCTTTATCTCCAACATGATCGAACGTGCGGTAGAAAAGCAGGGGCGTGTTTCGGTAGTGATGCCGCATGGGGTGCTGTTTCGTAGCGCATCCGAGGGACGAATCCGCCAGAAGATGATCGAAGATAATCTGCTCGATGCCGTTATTGGCCTGCCTGGCAACCTTTTTCCCAGCACCCCTATTCCGGTCGCGATTTTGATTTTTGACCGTGCGCGTGAAAAAGGTGGTTCAAAAGCGCGTCGTAAAGAGGTGTTGTTTGTCGATGCCAGCCGCGAATTTCAGCACGGCAAAAATATGAACACCCTGTCGGCTACGCAGATCGACAAAATTGTTGAGTCGGTGAAGAAGCGTCAGTCGATTGAAAAATATGCTTACCTCGCCAGCATTGATGAGATCAAAGAGAATGACTTCAACCTCAACATCCCGCGCTATGTCGATACCTTTGAAGAAGGGGAGCCGATTGATATAGAGGCCGCGCAGCTGGAGATTGACGGCCTGGAGTTTGAGCTGGTAAAAGTGCGCAAGCAGATGAAGAGGCTGTTGAAAGAGGTTCAGCGCTGAGACACTTGTCTGGAAAAATGGATAACGGCTCGTCATGAGATGGTCTTGGCAATTGTGCGCGAAAAACAACTGAAAAAATGGGATCGAATTTAAGTATTGCCCTTTCATTCATTTACGAGCAGATAATAACTAAGGCGGCTACCAATGGCTGACAGAAACAGTTTTCCGTTTAACGAGGCGTTTCTTTGGCAGATTCCGGCGCTGCAGCAGCTGATTAATCTCGGTTTTGAATACCTACCGCCTGAGCAGGCATTGAAACAGCGCCTGGGGAAACAGGGCAACCTGTTGCTGGAAGCAATTCTTTGTGACCAGCTGAAACGGATTAACCACATTCGTTATAAAGGCGAGGGGTATCTCTTTAGCGAAGAGAATATCCAGTCGGCTCTGCAAAAAATTAAGTCGGTTAAATACGATGGCCTGCAGCGCACCAGTCAGGTGATCTATGATCTGCTAACGCTCGGCACTACGCTGGAACAGTCGATCGACGGTGCTGGTAAAAGTTATAACCTCAACTACATTGACTGGCGCAATTGGCAGCGGAACACCTTTCATGTCACCGCTGAGTTTTCGCTTGAACGTAATCGAAGCACACAATGCGCCCGTCCTGATATTGTGCTTTTTGTGAATGGCATTCCCTTTTCGGTAATCGAATGCAAAGCGCCCCATATCGAAATCAAAGAGGCGATCAATCAGTTTATGCGTAACCAGCATGATGATTATATTCCCCGCTTATTTACCTATGTGCAGCAAGTGGTGGCAGTCAACAAAAATGAAGCAAAATATGCCGCCACCAGTACCGCTCCAAAATTTTGGGGTGTCTGGAAAGAGTTGAGTGCAGAGAAAGACGGGACGGAAAAACAGCTGAAAAAAATCATCAACACACCGTTGAGCAGAAAACATAAGGTGGCACTTTTTAGCGGTAGCTATGAACTGGCCCGGAGCCACTTTGATGTGTTGGAGGCCGCTGGCGACAGAGTGATTTCAGAACAGGATCGCATGCTGTATAGCCTCTGTCGCCCAGAAAGGCTGATTGAACTGGCCTATCGCTACACCATTTTTGATGGCGGAACTAAAAAAATCGCCCGTTACCAACAATATTTTGTGGTGAAGTCTACCCTTGAGCGGGTAAAAATTTTTGATGCGAATGGACGTCGTAAAGGCGGGATGATCTGGCACACCCAAGGTTCCGGGAAATCATTAATCATGGCGATGCTGGCACGTAATCTGGCGTTAGATAGTGAGATTCGTCAACCACGCCTAGTGCTGGTTACTGATCGTGATGACCTGGATAAACAGCTAGGCAACACCTTTGCGGCCTGTGGCCTAAGTCCACGGCGTGCAACCTCTGGCAAAGAGCTGCTAAAACTGGTGAGCGAAGAGAAGGCGGGCATCATCATCACGTTGATTGATAAATTCGATAAAGCGATGAACGTGAAAGAGTGGCAGGACAAATCGACCGATATCTTTGTGCTGGTAGATGAGAGCCATCGCAGTCACTTTGGCAGCTTTTCTGCGCGGATACGACAGATGTTCCCCAATGCCTGTTACCTCGGCTTTACCGGCACACCGTTGCTTAAAAAAGAGAAAAATAATTTTAGTAAATTTGGTGGCCTGATTGAACCTCATTATTCGATTGAGCAGGCGGTGGCAGATGGTGCAGTGGTGCCGCTGCTCTATGAACGGCGGCATGTTGAGATGGAGCAGAAGAAAGTGGCGATTGACCTCTGGTTTGAGCGCCATACCGATGGACTGACAAAAGAACAAAAAGCGGATCTGAAGCGAAAGTACGCCCGAGCGGAGATGCTGGACAAAGCGGACCGGCTGGTCTATATGCGCGCGTTTGATATCAGTGAGCATTATCGCCAGAATTTCCAGGGAACCGGGTTTAAGGCGCAACTGGTGGCACCGCGTAAGGAGACCGCTTTACGTTACCACCAATACCTGGTCGAACTAGGGCATGTGAGCTCTGCGGTGATTATCTCTGCACCCGATATGTGCGAAGGTTATGAAGAGCCAGAGGGGGAGCCGATGGATGAGGTAGTGAAGTTCTGGCAGAAGATGATGAGGCGTTATGGTGATGAGCGCAATTACACCACAAGCATCATCAACCAGTTTAAGGTGAGTGATGAACCTGAAATCTTAATCGTGGTGGATAAACTGCTAACGGGCTTTGATGCGCTGCGTAATACCGTACTCTATCTTTGTCGTACTCTGCGAGAGCACACCCTGTTGCAGGCGGTTGCGCGCGTTAACCGCCTGAGTGAAGATAAGGATCACGGCTATATTGTTGATTATGTGGGTGAGCTGGGTGAGCTGGATCAGGCGTTAACAATGTATGGTGCCTTTGAAGGGTTTGATGAGCAGGACATTGTCAGGGCGTTGACCTCAATCAATGTTGAGGTGGCTAAACTGCCGCAGCGCTATTCTGATCTCCGGGGTTTTTTTAAAACAGTCAAAAATTACTATGATGACGGTGCCTATGAAGAGCTGCTAGCAGATGAGGTGCAGCGAGAAACGTTTTATGAATTGCTGACTGAGTACAGTAAAACACTAGCGATTTCACTTTCGTCTGAGCGCTTTATGACGCAAACAGCCGATAGCCAGATCAAGCAGTACAAAGATGACATGGTACGTTTTCAGAGATTGCGGGGTTTAGTGAAACAACGTTATCAGGAAAGCATTGATTACCGTGACTATGAACCTAGAATCCAGAAACTGCTGGATACGCATATCCAGGCGCATGAAGTCTTGCAATTGAATGAGCCGGTGAATATTTTCGATGAGCAGATATTTAATCAGGTAAAAGAGGAGCAGGGGGTTTATAGCGTGAGCACAGCTGCCGCGAGGGCGGATATCATTGCGCATGCAACCAAAAGGGCCATTACTGAAAAAATGGAACAGGACCCTGCGTTTTATAGCCAGTTCTCAACATTAACCCGACAGGCGATTGATGACTACCGGGCGCAGCGCATCTCCGCCCCTGAATATCTGACACAGGTGATTGAGTGCCGTGACAACATGATAAACCGGCAGCATAAAAATGTGCCGAAAACCGTTGCGGGTAATGATGCGGCCATCGCCTATTTTGGCGTGATACAGAAGTGCCTGGAGAAATTCGATTTAGATAAAGATGAATATGCAGAGATGGCGGCCAACATAGCGCGGGGGGTTGATCGGAGTATTCAGCGCCACTGGAAGGTGGGGTTCTGGCAGGACCACGATTCACAGAAACATGTGAAAAATGATATTGATGACTATCTTTATGATGAAGTAAAAGAGCGGCAGGGGGTTGAGCTCTGCTTTGAGCTGATGAATGAGATTATTGAACGTACCATGCAGGTTGCTCGCCATAGGACGGATGTATGAACCCGGCACGTTCCTTAGCATTGCTAAAGCACAGAAACCCCGGCTCGCTCAAGCATTCGACTTAGCTGAATTAATGGTAGTCCAACCAGTGCAGTGGGGTCATCGCCATCAAGTCTTTCAAGCAAAGCGATCCCTAAGCCCTCAGATTTGAATGAACCAGCACAGTTGTATGGCTGCTCACGTTGTAGGTAGGCCTCGATTACCGCATTATCAAGCTGGCGAAATTCGACAGTAAACGGGATCACTTCAATCTGACGAGAACCGTCTCGACTATCCAGTAGGGAGAGTCCCGTCAGAAAAGAGACTCGTTTACCTGAAGCGGCCTGTAGTTGCTCTGTTGCACGCTGATGGTTACCGGGCTTGTTGAGGATTTTACCGTCGAGTATCGCCACCTGATCCGAGCCGATGATCAGCGCATCGGGATGCGATTTTGCCACTTCACGGGCCTTCATTAACGATAATCGAGCAACCAATTCTTCAGGTAGCTCACCATTTTGGGCCGTTTCATCAATATCTGGCGAAAGGGCGTCAAAATTCAGTTGAAGGCGTTGTAGCAACGCTTTTCTGAATGGTGAGCTTGAAGCTAAAATAATTTTGGTGGTGTTAATTGAGGATTTCATTTATATATATCATTAAGTTACGGTGAATATCTATCATTTTAGGTGCTGTAGGTATTAGCATCATCTGGAGCGACAATCGAGTCTGATTTTGGCTACCTCAAACAGGCCTGCTTACCTGATTTTGTTAATAGTTTTTGACAGTTAGCGCGTCTCGCCCTAAAATTGCGGGTTTATGTCGACCCGTTTACAAGAATATATAAAACCGCTCAGTTTCTGCGACCGTGGTGAACACCTCAAAGGGATCATTCCGTTGACTGGAATGGGTCGTTTGGCCGATTCATTGTGCCATCAAAATGGAGAAGTCGAAATAGACTTGGCATTTGATATTGATTCGCAGGGCTGCAAGGTGTTGCGTGGCCATCTGAAAACGAGCCTTGCGCTGGAATGTCAGCGTTGTATGAAGGCAGTCGCAACGCCGATTGAGACAATCGTCTCATTAGCGTTTGTTGATTCGGAAGCGACGGGTAAGCAGCTTCCCGGTGAATATGATCCTTATATTCTTGATGAGCCGACCGTCGTATTGCGTGAGCTGGTGGAAGATGAACTGATTTTGGCACTGCCGATTGTGACATTTCATCCTGAGGAGGAATGTACAGTTGCAGTACTTCAGCCTGTTGAGGAAACCGATATTCCGCAACCTGCTGAAGAGAAAAGACCCAACCCATTTAGTGGGTTGGCTGGACTGAAAAAGACGAAGCCTGAAAGTGAGTAGTCCAGAGGCTGGATTGAGTATTTAGTGTTGCGTCACATCGCACTTAAAACATTTGTGACAAGTGACGCGTAAGTGATTTTTTTTTCAAGGAGTAATTAGTATGGCTGTACAAAAGAGTAAAAAATCGACCTCAAGACGTGGCATGCGTCGTTCACATGATTCACTGACAGATAAGACTCTGTCTGTTGATGCAAACTCAGGTGAAACTCATCTGCGTCATCACGTCACTGCTGATGGTTACTACAAAGGCAAAAAAGTCGTCGAGAGCGCGGACGAATAGACCTTGGGTCTAACCATTGCGCTTGATGCGATGGGAGGCGATCACGGCCCAGTCGTGACCATTCCTGCTGCACTTAATGCGTTAAAGAAGCGCCACGACCTAAAACTGATCCTTGTTGGTGACCAGGCCCAACTAATGGCTGCACTGCAACAGCAGGGCGGTGATGTCGGTGGGCGCCTGATAATCCAACATGCCTCTCAGCAGGTGGCGATGGATGAGTCACCAGCATTGGCACTGCGCAGCAAAAAAGATTCATCGATGCGTGTCGCAATTAATCTGGTTAAAGAGGGCACCGCTTCTGCTTGTGTTAGTGCAGGTAATACCGGCGCCCTGATGGCAACTGCACGCTTTGTTTTGAAAACGTTGCCTGGTGTTGATCGTCCAGCGATCATTTCGACACTTCCTGCGATCAAAGGGCATACACATATGCTTGATCTTGGTGCCAATGTTGATTCAACTGCCGATCATCTATTTCAGTTCGCGGTAATGGGCTCTGTGCTTACCAGCGCGGTCGAAAATATCGAACGCCCGACGGTCGGTCTGCTTAATATCGGTTCGGAAGAGATGAAGGGCAATGAGCGGGTCAAAGAGGCAGCGCAATTGCTAACTGATAGTGCCAATATTAACTATGTCGGTTTTGTTGAGGGTGATGATATCTTCAAAGGCACTGTTGATGTTGTGGTGTGCGATGGTTTTGTTGGTAATGTAGCGCTAAAAACCTGTGAAGGTGTTGCAAAGATGATAAGCAGCTCCCTGAAAGAGGAGTTTTTGCGCACGCCGTTGACCAGGCTGGCAGCACTCTGCGCCAGGCCGGTGCTTAATGCTTTCCGGGCTAAATATGACCCGCGTAATTATAATGGCGCCAGTTTTGTTGGTCTGACCGGGATTGTGGTTAAAAGCCATGGTGGTGCAGATGAACTCTCATTTGAGACCGCCATACGTGAAGCAATTACTGAAGTCGAAAAAGATGTGCCGCACCTGATCGGTAATCAGCTTGAGTCACTATTAACCAGGAGGCAGGCAAGTTGATGAATTCACGTATTGCAGGGACGGGCGGTTATCTTCCTGAAAACGTCATGACCAATGCCGATCTTGAGAAGATGGTTGAAACCTCTGATGAGTGGATTACGGAACGTACCGGCATCAAACAGCGCCATATTGCAGTGGCAGGTGAAACCACTTGTGATATTGCTGAAAAAGCGGCATTGCTTGCGATAGAGGCGGCAGGGGTAACGCCACAGGATATCGACCTTATTGTCGTCGCAACCACGACACCTGACCGTATATTTCCGAGTACGGCGTGCCTGTTGCAGGCACGGCTTGATATCCATGGCTGCGCTGCTTTTGATGTGCAGGCCGTCTGTACTGGTTTTGTTTATGCGCTGAGTGTCGCTGAAAAGTTTATTCGCACAGGCAGTGCAACACGCGCGTTGGTAGTCGGGGCTGAAACGACTTCACGCATAATAGACTGGAGTGATCGCTCCACCTGCGTGTTGTTTGGTGATGGTGCGGGTGCCATGGTACTTGAAGCAACTGAAGAACCGGGTATTCTCTCAACCCATTTGCATGCCGATGGCGCCTATAGCGATCTGCTAACAGTGCCTGAAGGTGTCTCTCAGGGGTTTGCGAAAATGCAGGCGGGTGAAGCCTATATCACCATGCAGGGTAATGAAGTCTTTAAGATGGCGGTCAAAACACTGGGTCGTATCGTAGATGAGACCCTTGCCGCAAACGATATGCAAAAAAGTGATATCGACTGGTTGATTCCACATCAGGCCAACATTCGTATTATTCAAGCCACCGCGAAGAAACTCAATATGTCGATGGATCAGGTGGTCGTGACCGTTGACCACCATGGTAATACCTCGGCCGCTTCAATCCCGTTAGCACTTGATGTTGCGATCCGTGATGGCCGAATTAAACGTGGTGAAACGCTACTGCTTGAGGCCTTTGGTGGTGGTTTCACCTGGGGCTCTGCGCTGCTTAAGTATTAACCCTTAAATATTTATCTGATTTAATCTGGATTCATTTTTCATGAGTAAAAAAATAGCTTTTGTCTTTCCGGGCCAGGGTTCGCAGGCTATTGGTATGTTGTCTGAGATTGCAGCAACCGATCCCGTTATCGAGCAGACCTTTGCAGAGGCATCTGAGGTTTTAGAGTATGACCTGTGGCAGTTGGTTCAAAATGGATCAGATACTGAGCTTAACCAGACCGATAAGACGCAACCTGCAATGCTGGCCGCGGGTGTTGCGATGTATCGCGTGTGGCAAAACAGCTTAGATGTCACACCTGCTGTGATGGCAGGACATAGTCTGGGTGAATACACTGCATTGGTCTGTTCAGGTGCTATTCCATTTGCTGCGGCTATTGACCTTGTTGAAAAACGCGGGCGCTTTATGCAGCAGGCGGTGCCCGTTGGCGAAGGGGCTATGGCGGCGATTTTAGGGCTGGATGATGCTCAGGTGATCAAATGCTGTGAAGAGGCGGCAGAGGGGGAGGTCATCTCAGCGGTCAACTTTAATTCACCTGGCCAGGTGGTGGTGGCGGGCAATGCGGCGGCTGTTGAGCGCATTACCGGGATCGCAAAGGCTGCTGGCGCCAAGCGCGCATTGGTATTGCCGGTCAGTGTCCCGTCTCATTGCGAGCTGATGCGCCCTGCGGCTGAGAAAATGGCTCCGCTGTTAAGCTCTGTCGAGATCACAGTGCCAGTGATTCCCGTTATTCATAATGCTGACGTTACTGCTCACCAATCGGCAGATGCGATACGAGACGCGCTGCTACGACAACTGTATAATCCGGTTCGTTGGGTTGAGAGCGTACAGCAGATCGCTGCTAGCGATATCGACACGCTCGTTGAATGTGGCCCCGGCAAAGTGCTTGCAGGCTTAAATAAGCGTATTGACCGTAGCGTGAAGACGCTGCCGATATTTGATCCGGCAAACCTTGAAAAAGCCATTACAACCGTAACCGCAGAAGGTTAATAGAGATGGAAAATGAAATTGTTTTAGTGAGTGGCGCCTCTCGCGGGATTGGACGTGCGATTGCGCTCTCTCTCGGAAAAAAAGGCGCGACTGTGATTGGTACCGCTACATCAGAAAATGGTGCGGTAAACATAGCTAAGTACCTGGATGAAAACGGTGTTAAAGGCTCTGGAGAGGTACTCAATGTGACTGATCAAGGGTCGATTGACGCGCTATTAAAGACAGTGAGTGAGAAATTTTCTGCGCCGACCATCCTTATTAATAATGCAGGCATCACCCGGGACAATTTATTAATGCGGATGAAAGAGGATGAGTGGGGTGAGGTCATCGATACCAATTTAAGTTCTGTTTATCGCCTGAGCAAGTCTTGTCTTCGTGCCATGATGAAGGCGCGTAGAGGTAAGATCGTCAACATTGCATCGGTGGTAGCACTGACAGGCAACCCTGGGCAGTGTAATTACGCAGCGGCTAAATCTGGCATGATCGGTTTCAGCAAAGCACTGGCGCGTGAAGTCGCTTCTCGTGGCATTACCGTCAACTGTGTTGCTCCTGGTTTTATTGAAACCGATATGACGCATGAGTTACCAGAAAAACAGAAAGAGCTGCTACTGCAGTCGATTCCACTCAAGCGGTTGGGTAGCCCGGAAGAGATTGCAGGTGCGGTTGAATACCTGACCTCATCAGCAGGGAATTACATTACCGGCGAAACCATTAATGTCAATGGCGGGATGTATATGGCTTAATAGGTGCTCCGATATTTGTCATGAGTCAATAAAAACATACAGTTAGAGTAGAATTCATCGGTTGGGGACGATTTTTTGTAGCCAATCGCAAGGGTTTACAATAGAATACGGCCGCAACCCCGTTTTATGGGTTTAATTTCCTGGGAGGAAAATTTGTCATGAGTACTGTTGAAGAACGCGTCAGCAAAATTGTTGTTGAACAGCTAGGTGTTAAGGAAGATGAAGTCACCAGTGAAGCATCTTTTGTGGATGATCTGGGTGCCGATTCGCTCGATACCGTTGAGCTAGTGATGGCGCTTGAAGAAGAGTTCGAGTGTGAAATCCCTGATGACAAAGCAGAGAAGATCACCACCGTAAAGCAGGCTGTCGATTACATCAACGCTAACAATAGCTAATCGACCTGTATGCTCGGGGCCGTATTCCACTTTTTTGGTGGAATCGGCCTTTTGTATTTTCAGGGGTTCAAGAGAAACCTCGTGTTAAATCCTTAAAGTAACATCGTATTAATGTCGGAGAGTAGATAGGGTGGCTGAGAAACGTCGTGTCGTAATCACAGGGGTGGGGATGGTTTGCCCGGTTGGTTTAAATGTTTCCGATTCATGGGCTAACATTCTAGCTGGTAAAAGTGGCATACGTCGGCTAAGCCATTTTGATGTTGAAAGCTTCACCACCCGTTTTGGCGGATCTGTGTGGGGCTTTGATATCACTGAATATATGCCCGCTAAACTAGCTAAGAAGATGGATCCATTTATGCACTATGGTGTGGCTGCGGGACATCAGGCTTTTATCGACTCTGGATTAGAAGTCACTGACGAAAATGCGCATCGTATTGGTGTTTCTATTGGCTCTGGCATCGGTGGTGTTTCTGGCATCGAGAAGGGCTACGAGACCTTTCAGAAGAGTGGTCCTCGCCGTATCTCACCATTCTTTGTGCCAAGTAATATCATCAATATGATTTCAGGAAACCTGTCGATTATGCATGGCCTGAAAGGACCTAATTTAGCCATTGTTACCGCCTGCTCAACCGGTACTCACAGCATTGGTGATGCCGCGCGTATCATCGAATATGGTGATGCCGATGTAATGGTAGCGGGTGGTGCTGAGATGGCTACCTCACCAACAGGGCTGGGTGGTTTTTGTGCAGCACGTGCGCTCTCTACCAATAACGATGATCCTGAAGGGGCGAGTCGCCCATGGGACCTTAACCGTGACGGCTTTGTGCTGAGTGATGGTGCTGGTGTTGTCACGCTTGAAGAGTACGAGCATGCTAAGGCACGTGGCGCTAAGATCTATGCCGAAGTGATTGGTTACGGCATGAGTGGCGATGCTTATCATATGACATCACCATCAGAAGGCGGTGAGGGCGCGATGCGCTGTATGCAGAATGCAATGCGCAATGCTGACATTAACCCTGAGGATGTGGATTACATCAATGCTCACGGCACCTCAACACCAGCAGGTGATAAGGCTGAAACCAATGCGGTTAAAACTGCTTTTGGCGATCATGCCAACAAACTTGCGGTTAGCTCAACCAAATCAATGACTGGCCACCTGTTAGGCGCAGCCGGTGGGATCGAGGCGATCTTCTCCGCACTTGCAATCTATGATCAGGTTGCGCCACCAACGATTAATCTTGAGACACCCGATCCTGAATGTGATCTTGATTTTGTGCCGAAGATAGCGCGACAGATGAAGATCGATATTGCGATGTCAAACTCGTTCGGTTTTGGTGGCACGAATAGCACATTGATCTTCAAAAAAGTTTAATTCAATGTCTGGCTGCATTAACGCAGTCCACCATACTAAAACAGCACTATGGTGAATAAAAAAAATTGTAGCAGTCGTGATGACAACGCCGTCGTGCAGAGAGAGTGTACTGCGGCGTTGGATTTAATCGCACTCCATCAAGCATATCCAGATCGTTATCCGTATCTGCTGCAAAGTGTTGCAGCAGGGCCAGTTCAGGCACGTTTCGATATTCTCTTTGCTCACCCAGGTGAAACACTAGCGCTACAGCTAGATGGCACACTGCAACGGGGCGATCAATCGCTTGTTGATAATGATTTCCTGAAGCAGCTCGACGCCTGGTGGCAGCAAGAGGCCAGCGATAGTATCCACGGAATTGACCTGCCTTTTTATGGCGGCTGGTTTCTTTACCTTGGCTATGAACTGGCCTCGCAGGTTGAACCCAATTTAAAGCTGCCGGTGCAAGGCTTTGCAAAACAACTACCGGTAGCCTATGCGACGCGTATCCCTGCGGCTATCATTAGAGATCACCATCAGGACAAGAACTGGTTAATTGCAGAGAGTGGTTATGCCGAACTGCTGGACATGATGCAGCACGATGTCGAGACATTAGTGCCATCAGCGGTTCAAATAACAGATGTACCTTTTGTGGCAGGACTTATTGAAGACGAGCCTAAGCGCTACTTGAATGCTGTCGAAAGCGTTAAACAGTACATTATTGATGGCGACGTATTTCAGGCTAATCTTTCGCGTGAGTGGCGCGGCGAAATCATTGATGGTGTATCAGTAACTGATATTTATCGTCGACTATGCCAGCAAAACCCGGCCCCTTTCGCAGGCCTTGCCTGTTACCAGGATACGGCGGTAATTAGTTCATCGCCCGAGCGACTTGTCGATGTCAAAGAGCGACAGGTATCGACTCGCCCGATTGCAGGAACACGCCCAAGGGCAAACAATGATAGTGATGACCAGGCGCTCTCTGAAGCATTAATGCAACACCCTAAAGAGCGCGCTGAACATATCATGTTGATTGATCTGGAGCGCAATGACCTTGGGCGTGTATGTGAACCGGGTACCATTGAAGTCGATGAATTCATGGTGCTTGAATCTTATGCGCATGTGCATCACATCGTCTCCAATGTGCGTGGCAGCAAACGTCAGGAGATCTCACCCGGTGAAATCATCCGCGCGCTATTTCCCGGTGGCACGATTACCGGTTGCCCAAAGGTGCGCTGCATGGAGATCATCGCTGAGCTGGAGCAGACCACACGTGGCCCTTATACCGGCGCGATGGGTTACCTAAACCGTGATGGCAGCATGGATCTCAATATTTTGATTCGTACCATTGTCACCGAAGGCAGGGCACTTAGCCTGCGTGCTGGAGCGGGGATTGTGGCAGACTCTAATGCTGATGCGGAACTCGTTGAGACCCGTATTAAAGCACGCGGCCTGCTACGTGCGCTGGGTGTGAATGATGCTGATTAACGGTATCGCAACAGAGCTGCTACCTGCCAGCGATCGTGGCCTGCAATATGGTGACGGTCTGTTTGAAACCATTGCAGTGATCGATGGTGAGCCAAAGTTATGGGCAGCACATATGGCGCGTCTTGCCACAGGATGTGACGTGCTGAAGCTCGCTCCACCTGATGACGAGCTATTATTGCGAGAGACGCGACAACTCTGTGCCGAGAGTGAAAAGGCGATCCTTAAGATTATCATTACGCGAGGAAGCGGTGGGCGTGGTTATCGCGTTCCAGAAAGCATTGAAGCGACACGACTGCTCTCTATCCACCCGTGGCCTGATTACCCACGCGCTCACTATCAGCACGGCATCACCGCGATGGTCTGCAATACGCGCATCGCTACTCATTCAGCACTTGCGGGAATCAAACATCTCAATCGCCTGGAACAGGTGTTGGCGCGCAGTGAATGGCAGGACAGTGAGATTCATGAGGGGTTGATGTTAGATAACCATGGCAATGTGATTGAAGGGACGATGAGTAATCTTTTTATCGTCGAAGGCGATACCCTTATCACCCCCGATTTGAATGAATGCGGTGTAAAAGGCGTTATGCGTGAAACAGTACTGACATTGGCAGCTCAGCTGAATATCTCAACACGTATTGAAACCGTCTCACTCGCGCGCTTAAAGGCTGCCTCAGCCTGCTTTGTCACCAATAGCATCATTGGCCTATGGTCGCTACGCACGCTTGATGATATAACCTATCAACAGACTAAGATCACGCAGGATCTGATCCTGGATCTAATCCGGGCACTTAGTGAGCAACGCTTAATAACGATACCAAGTTAACGATGAAGAATGTAATTGGAAAATTAATCGGCTTTGTGTTGCTGCTGGTCAGCTTTGTCGGCGGCTGGTTTATACTTGAATTCCAGACCTTCAATCGTGGCTCACTTTCAAACGCCACTTTTACCCCGGTAAGTTACACCATTAAGTCGGGCGCTAGTCTCTCATCCGTCGCTAATGAACTACAGCAACAGGGATTGATGGAGCATCCGCGTTACTGGGTGTGGCTCGCTAAATGGGAAGGCAGTGCCGAAAAAATAAAAGCCGGTGAATACCAGATCACGCCACAAATGACGCCTCATCAACTACTGGAATTGTTTGTCTCTGGGAAGGTAATCGATTACACCTTAACCATTCCAGAAGGGTGGACCTTTCGTCAGATGGTCAAGGCACTGCATCAACACGATAAAATAAAAAAGACATTGCTTGATGGTAATGGAAAGCTATTGGATAGCGCGGCGATCATGACGCGGCTTCGACTATCAGGAAAACACCCGGAAGGGATGTTCTATCCAGACACCTATCATTTTACCAATAATACGACGGATGTCGCGGTACTGCTGGGTGCTTATAAACAGATGCAGCAACGCCTTGATGATGAGTGGCAAAACCGCGCGCCAAACCTGCCCTACAAAAATAGCTATGAAGCGTTGATCATGGCATCAATCATTGAAAAAGAGACCGCAGCACCGGAGGAGCGTGAACAGATTGCGGGGGTCTTTGTGCGGCGTCTTAATAAAGGGATGCGGTTGCAGACTGATCCAACCGTTATTTATGGCTTGGGGGAGAGCTTTGATGGCAATATCCGAAAGCGCGACCTGAGAGCGATGAACCCTTACAACACCTATAAAATAAAAGGATTGCCACCGACACCCATCACACTGCCTGGTGGTGATTCGATCTATGCAGCGCTCCATCCAGCGCCTGGTAAGACGCTCTATTTTGTCTCTCGTGGCGATGGTACCCACAAGTTTTCAGAGACCAATGCAGCGCATAATACAGCGGTCAGAAAGTATCAGTTAAAAAAGCGCTAAGCTGAAGTGTAATGAGTAGCATAAATATATGAACAGAGAATTATCGCGTGGCCGCTTTATCACCGTTGAAGGGACAGAGGGGGTTGGTAAAAGCAGTAATATCACCTTTATTCAGCAGACCTTGCAGCAGGCTGGCATCGATGTTGTGGCGACTCGTGAACCGGGTGGTACCCAACTAGGCGAAGAGGTGCGTGAGCTGTTGTTAGATCACCGCCACACCGGCATGAGTTCGGATACCGAGCTACTGTTGATGTTTGCCGCGCGTGCGCAACATATTGCGCAGGTGATTCAACCCGCGCTTAACCGGGGCCAATGGGTGTTGTGTGATCGTTTTACCGATGCCACCTATGCCTATCAGGGCGGTGGACGCGGGATCTCCAATGATCGTATCGCCATCCTTGAAAGCTGGGTGCAGGGCGCACTACGCCCCGATATTACTGTGCTGCTCGATCTGCCGGTTGAGATCGGACTAGCGCGGGCTGATGCGCGTGGTGCCGCTGACCGTTTCGAAAAAGAACAGCAGACCTTTTTTGAACAGGTGCGTAAGGCCTATCACGGGCAGGCGGAAAAGAACCCGGAACGTTATCGTATTATCGATGCCTCGCGTACGCTCAAAGAGGTGCAGCAGCAAATTGCAAGGGTGTTACAACTCATATTAGAAGAGCAGGGCGCATGAGCGCTCCACTGCCATGGCAACAGCTGCAGTGGGGTAACTTGCTGTCGCGTATCGCACAGGATCACCTGCCACATGCGCTGCTGCTGACGGGGCGACGTGGTGTCGGCAAACTCCGTTTTGCGCAGCAACTTGCAGACCTGCTACTTTGTAGCGAGAATCTGCCAGAGCCGTGTGGCCAGTGTAAAGGGTGTCGTCTGATTGCAGCTGGCACCCATCCCGATTTAAAGGTAATTCAGCCACCAGAAGATAAAAGTGTCATCAGTGTCGACCAGATACGTGAATTGACCCACTACCTCTCTCTTACTGCGCTCTGTGGCGGCTACCAGGTGGTGCTGATCTCACCGGCTGATGCGATGAACGTTAATGCAGCGAATAGCTTGTTGAAGACGCTCGAAGAGCCGCCAGCCAACACCTTGCTGCTGCTGATGAGTGATCGCCCATCAGCGCTGACCGCCACTATCCGTAGCCGCTGTCAGGTAATCAATTTTGAAAAACCAGCGCACGATAGCGCCCTGGTCTGGTTAAAAAATCAACACCCAGAGTTGGATGCCGAAATCGCTAATACGGTGCTTGAACTGGCGGATGGCGCACCGCTGCGTGCGGCTGAGATGGTCGAACAAGGGGCGCTCAGTCAACGCACTGAAATGCTTGATGACCTAGAGAAAATCGCGGCAGGGCGCTGTGATCCGATTGAAATTACTAAGAAATGGCTAAAGTTAGGAAAAAAAGAATCGTTATATTGGGTATACGGATGGCTGGTCGACATGGTGCGCATGAAAGTGGCAAATCAACCGCCTTACATTGCCAATGCCGACGTAGCACCACGCCTCAGTAAGATCGCAGCCACTATTGAGCTTCCATTACTCTATAAAAGGCTGGACCAAGTTAGTGAGGCGCTCAGACTGGCAGATAATCAGTCCCTCAATGCTGAGCTTTTACTGGAAGGTGTGTTGATCGGCTGGACACCACGACGCTGAGATCATTAACAAAACCATCAGGAATGGGTTACCGCAGAAAATGACTGAAGAGAAGAAATCGAGACAAGGAATTTTATCTCTCGCCATTAAAGATAAAGGGGCACTTTACGCTGCTTACATGCCATTTCTGTTAGGCGGTGGTATCTTTATTCCCTCCAATAAACCCTACAAACTTGGTGATGAAGTCTTCATGCTGCTAACTCTGATGGATGAAACAGAAAAGATGCCTGTCGTTGGGCGTGTTGCATGGATCAACCCCATCGGAGCGCAGGGCAACCGTATCGCCGGTATCGGTGTACAATTCACCGACAAAGATGGCGAAGCAGTCCGCAACAAGATTGAAACCTACCTTGCCGGGGCACTCAAGTCTGATCGAATGACTCACACCATGTAACCGCTAAACCAATCTTATTCACTGATGTCATTCAGGTGTCAGCACGTTATAATCCAGCACTCTAAAAGCACCCTCACTACGAAAGCAGGAAACACCACCATGTCACTGATTGACTCGCACTGTCATCTAGATCGGCTCGCACTCGAAAAAATCGGCACGGATTTAGATGGTGTGGTGGCTCAGGCAAGGGAAAATGGTGTTGAGCAGATGTTATGTGTCTCAATAAACCTTGAAGACTTCCCTGAAGTTCTTAGAATATCTCATTGTTATGAAAACATATTTTCATCTGTCGGTGTGCACCCGAGTGACAATGGTGAAGAGCCATCACTCGAACAGCTGATTAAACTGTCGGATGATCCAAAGATCATCGCCATCGGTGAAACCGGTCTTGATTACTTCTATAACGAAGGTGATCTTGAATGGCAGCGTGAGCGTTTCAGGGTGCATATCCGTGCTGCAATCGCCACGGGTAAACCGCTAATCATTCACACCCGGGAAGCTGAAGCGGACACAGTCGCAATTATGCGAGAAGAAGGTGCGGATAAAATTGGTGGTGTGATGCACTGTTTTACCGGCTCTCCGGAAATGGCTCAGCAGTGCCTTGATCTCGGTTTCTATATTTCGTTTTCAGGCATCGTCACCTTTCGAAATGCGGATGAACTGCGAAAAGTAGCCAGGATGGTGCCGGAAAATCGTATCTTGATAGAGACAGATGCACCATACCTGACCCCGGTACCGAAACGAGGCAAGCCAAATCATCCTGCACTGGTTAAACATGTGGCACAACATATTGCAGAACAGCGGGGCATCTCATTTGAACAGATTGCCCAGGCGACAACTGCTAACTTTCAACGACTTTTTGGTACGCCACCCACCCCATCATCACTTGCTTAATTTCGCATCCTGACATTACTAACTGATGTTACGCGCCGGTTATTATGAATCAATGGCTTACGATTTTTTCGGGCCACTATAGACCGTACGCTATCTGAGGTGTGCGTAACATCAGGCAGTCATATAAATGTGTACCCCGGGTTTCGCTGGAAGCCCAGATATGGTCTCCTCCCGCTTTACAAGCTTTGTGATTTAAATAGTGTCAGCCCGAAAACCCATGAAATGGAACGCTAAAGGTGAGGGAGGGCCCCTCGGTTTCTTCTACCAGAAGGCGGAACCAAACCACTGAACTTATTCGGGTCGACTTAGATATTCGCCTTCAATCTCTGATGTTTTAATAGCCTCAGAAACCATTAGGTCAATAATTGCATCGGTCTGGATGTTGTCCGGCAGGCCTTTCAGGATGCCGCTGACTTGGCCGATTTTCTCGACAAAGGCAAATAAAACGTCCTGTACGGCTGTTATGTCGTACTTAAAGTCAGCCCAGTCAGATTGTTGCCAGTTATAGGTCATGGTTTGAATATAAGGACTATTTAGATCAAAAATAAGGGAATAATGATTTGAATCGGGCTTAATCAAATCATTGGGGATATAAATATCTAGTAATTGTGATAGGAGTAGGCCGTTATCAGGGGCTTTGTAGCCTATATTACTGGCGTTTACTAGGATGTATAAGATAGTGTCTTAAGTAGAGACACCATTACGGCATGCGGCTGACGCTTGGTGTTAGGCTCACACACTTAAACCTGTCTTATATTTGGGGGGTGACATGCCAGCGAAGATGGTTAGTGAAGAGGCAGTTCAAACAGCATCCCCTCGCCAGTGGATCAGATTGGTGGTGGCATATCTCCTTATCCCGCTGATTTTATTGGTATGCGGTGGGGATCTTGCTTGGTGGCAGGCGTGGCTTTATGCCGTACTGATCTTTACCGCTGGTATCGGGGGGCGCATGTGGGCGGAACAGCGACATCCTGGATTGTCAGCCGAGCGACAAAATATTGAAAGTTTCCAAAACGCAAAAGCCTGGGACAAAGTGCTTGCTCCATTGATGGCGGTGAGTGTCGTGTTTCCTATGGTCATTGTGGCAGGGCTGGATCATCGCTATAACTGGTCCCCTGAATTTCCGCTATGGGTCATCGTGATTGGCTTCATTTTGATCTCGCTTGGATACGCTTTCGCTGCATGGGCATTGGCTGAAAACCGATTTTTCTCCAGCGTGGTACGTATTCAGACGGATCGGGGGCATGTGGTGTGTGACAGTGGCCCGTACCGGTTTGTGCGCCATCCGGGCTATGCCGGAAGCATTCTTCCACTGTTCGGTATTGTTCTTGCTCTGGGCTCAGTATGGACACTGATTCCTGCGGCGGTAGCATCCATCATCACGGTGATTAGAACCGTACTTGAAGACCAGACTTTACAGGAAGAGTTGCCGGGCTATCGAGACTATATACGACGCGTGCGCTATCGCTTGATTCCTGGAGTATACTGAGAGACTTGAGTGAGTAAAAAATAGATTAGAAAACCGGGATCAGATCCTGCTTTTTCCTAATATTAGTGATAATGATGCTCTGACCCCGATTTAGACCTGGATTTACCCGATTTACCGGGCGGCTTAAATACCTTTTAATGAATAGAACAACGAACGGTTCAAAAAAACTGTTGGCGCTCAATAAACCTAAGGGTTATGTGGTCACGCGATCTGACGAACGGGGACGAAAAACAGTCTATGATCTTCTGCCCGATTGGGTTTTTGATGAGGGATGGATGCCCGTTGGACGCCTTGATTTAGAATCTAAGGGGCTGCTACTGTTCACAACCAACGGCAAAGTCGGCGACGCGTTGACCCGACCTGGCGGTTGCATCAAGGTATACGAGATCTGGGTCAGGGGCCACGTAACAGACGAACACATTGCAATGGCCAAGACCGGAGTGGAAAGCACAGTAGGCCTGCTGAAAGCGAGTCGCATCGAAAAAATAGGCGCTGGTGGTGCAAAAACAAAACTTAGGATAGAAATTAACGAGGGAAAAAACCGGCATATCCGCCGACTTTTTGGGGCGATGAAAGACCCAAAATTTGGGACGCCATTAAAGGTCCTGGAGTTGAAACGAATGAGTATTGGTAGTTTTAAACTCGACCTCGAAGCGGGTAAGTGGCGTTACCTTTCATTGGAAGAAGAGCGCACGCTCATTAAAAACTTTGATTAACACGAAGGGCGATCTTCGTATAGAATCCGCCATAAAATTTCCTTAGTAAACAGTTCAAAAACATTAACGCTTTCACTAGCGATACCTTGTAACCCCTTTCTAACATGATGCAAAACAAATGACTGATAAAACGATAGCAACGCACAACGGTAGTTTTCATGCAGATGACGTTTTCAGTGTCGCTGCATTTAAACTGATATTTCCTTCTTTCAAGCTCATCCGTACGCGTGATTTAGCACTTATCGCCGAGGCAGATATTGTGATTGATGTCGGCGGTGAATATGATGCGGAGAGAGGTCGTTTTGATCATCATCAACGCGGTGGTGCTGGTGAGCGAGACAATGGTATTCCCTTTTCGTCGTTTGGTTTAATCTGGCAAAAATATGGCCTAGCGATATGCGAAGATAATCAGGATGTGGCAAATGCGGTTGATGCCGGTCTGGTGTCAACGATTGATGCCATCGATTGTGGGCATGTCGAAGGTATTTATGAGGGCATTAGCCTTAGCCAAACAATTTCAATGTTTAATCCAACCTGGCAGGAAGAGTGTCACTTTGACAGCTGTTTTGATGAGGCGGTCGGTTTTGCATTGCGCGTTTTAACGCGCTTCATTGCATCGGCTAACGGTGGCATCAGCGCGAAAGCAATTGTGGCGAAAGCGATTGATGATGCAGCAGACCCTAGAGTGATTGTATTAGAAAAATATACCCCGTGGAAAAGAACGGTTCACGCCCTATCTGAAGCGGCGTTATATATAGTTTACCCATCGCCAACGGGCCAATGGCGAATTCAAGCCGTACCTGTTGAACCCGGTTCATTCGAAGACAAAAAATCCCTGCCTAAACCATGGGCTGGTCTCTTTGATAAAGCGCTTCAAGACGTGACCGGTATTGATGACGCCATGTTTTGCCATAATGGTTTGTTTATTGCGGGTGCCGAATCATTTGAAAGCACGATGAAAATGGCCGCTATGGCACTTGAAGAATAATATGAGTGCTCCAAGTTGTGAATATGGCGTAGCGGATAACTCTTATAGGATGGCGGGGGAGTTACCCGGCATTACCAAACTCGTTGATGAGTTTTATCGCAATATGGATGCCTTCCCAGAATCTAAGAAAATTAGAGAGATGCATCCAAGTGATTTGTCGGAATCTAGCCAAAAGCTCGTTTATTTTTTATCTGGCTGGCTTGGTGGGCCGAAGCTGTATTCCGAGCATTACGGCAGCATCCGCATTCCTTTGGCGCATCAGCATTTGTCAATCGGTATTGAGGAGAGCGAGGCGTGGCTTTTCTGTATGAAAAAAGCGATCGATAAGCAACCTTATGAAGCGCCATTTAAGGTTTATCTGATTGAACAACTGCGGGTTCCAGCAGAAAGAATCAGAATGGCGTGCGGCAGCTAAGGAACGTGCACGGAATAACTTGCTGTTTTGGCGCTCTGATTTAGTTTGTATTTGTTCGTTTTGATTGAGCAAAAGCGGGAATAGTCGTTCTATTTCGAGTTTTTGTGATTGAAGAACGGGCAAAGACGGGCTGAAGCAGAGATGCGAAAACGGTAAGTTATTCCGTGCACGTTCCTAATATAATTTAGCGTAATGGGGGAGCAGAGCAGCATTTAAGTGTTAGGTTAAAATCTACGCATACTTGCTGGTTAAGCGTTTTTAGTGACATAGTAAGCGTCTGGCTCCTCCGGATCCTCTGGCCCCCTTTATTCAGATTCCAATATTATGCAGTCCAACTCAGACCCATTCCTTCCGCTTAGTGTCCGCTACATGCTGCTATCAGCACTGGGTTTTGCGCTGATGGCTGCTTGTGTCAAAGAGGTCAGCACCTACGGTATCCCGGTGATGGAAATTATTGCGGCAAGGGCTGTGGTATCACTGATCATCAGTTATCTGGATATTAAAAGAAAAGGGATCTCCCTTTGGGGAACAGATAAACCGCTGTTGATCGCGCGTGGGGTAGTGGGTGTGCTGGCGCTGATCTGTGTTTACTATGCGATTACCACCTTGCCGCTGGCCGAAGCGACACTGATTCAGTACCTACACCCAGCTTTTACCGCTATCATTGCTCTGATCTTTCTGAGAGAGCATCTCCATCTCTCAACGATGATCTGTATTGTGCTATCGATTGCTGGGTTGGCGATAATGGTTCAACAGGGAGCGTTGCTGGGTGACGGGGTTGAACTGCCATGGTTCAGCATCACCATTGCAATATTGGGTGCGCTGGGAAGTGCGATTGCCTATGTGATCGTCAGAAGGCTTAGTCAGCACGAAGACAGCGCCGTGATTATTTTCTATTTTCCGTTGGTCGCGCTGCCTGTCGCCTGTTTATTCCCCGGTGATAGTTTTGTGATGCCAGACTTGCCTGCGCTGATACTGCTGATATTGGTGGGTATCTTCACCCAAATAGGACAGGTGGGTTTGACCAAAGCGATGCAGACTGAAGGGGCCGGCAAAGCGACCGCGTACTCATATGTGCAGGTAATATTTGCGGTCATACTGGGGTGGGTCATCTTTGCTGAGATCCCATCACTCTGGACGTGGGTCGGCGGCAGCCTAATCATCGTTGGCGCATTAATTAATACGATGGGCTACCGGTTAGGCAGCAAGCTTAAGGATTGATCAGTAGCTCTCTACATCTTGTTAATTGACCTGGCATAGAGAAATAGCATTAAGCGGATTTTCATTTTTAACATTTAGCCAAAAATAAAAATCCGCAAAATTTTACGCTCCTCTATTGTGTTAAATGATTAAGCCATTGCCCCATGCTTTCAGAATTTTCCATAAGATCTCAGGTATAAACGGAAGTTTTCACCTGGCTAAATCAGAGCGCCAAAACAGCAAGTTATTCCGTGCACGTTCCTAATCTACTTTATATATGTTCATCTCTATGGCAGGATTGGTGATGAGACATTTTTCTGCTTTGCTAGGTGCGCCAAGCGCTTGCGCGGACTTTCGTGATCCAACCGAGGTTTCTAGGTTCAAGGAAGGTGATTACTGCGACAAGTTGGTCGGAGCAAAAACGGGGCGCATGTTGTTTGGCGATGATGGCCGACTTTCTGCTTGCCCCAGAATTCACCTTCAAATGCGTACTCGGGGTTCTTGCCGTCAGGGTTAGTCTGTTTGCCTTTAATGGTTTTCTTCTTGTAACGAGGAGACCATATCGGGAAGCTCATTGGAGAGGATATCTAAATTTGGCTGCATGATGATTTCAATACGGCGATTAAGTTGTCGACCTTCTTCACTATCATTGCTGGCTTTTGGGTGGAATTCACCAAACCCAGCGGCTGAAATATTCTCGGCGGATACCCCTAGCCCCGATAAAAGGTGAACAACCGACAGTGCGCGAGTGGTTGATAGTTCCCAGTTGCTTGGAAAACGAGCGCTTTTGATGGGGTTATTATCAGTATGTCCTTCAATCTGAAAACGCCGATCTGAAAACTGATTTAGTACAGCCGCGATTTGGGTTAGCGCCTCGCTGCCGTCGCTGTTTAAGTTGGCGCTGCCACTACTAAAAAGGACATTGTTAGGTAAATTGATGGCAATACGACCCTGCTCAATACTCACGGTTAGCTGCCCGCCATCAATCATGGTTTTCAGGCGATTAACAAATTGTGCATAAATTTCATTGCGGCGTTTGATTTCGGCTTCAATGTTTTTTAATGTGTTCATTTGAGCGCGAGAGTCAGAAAGATCTTTTTGCAGCGCGACTCTTTTTGCTTCAAGCCTGGCGATGTCATCTTGCGTTGTTGACACAGTACCTTTGGTTGATTCTAATTCCAGCTCAGTTGCTTTAATCTGTTGTTGATTGAGATTGATTTTCCCCTGAGCGCTCACAATCTTTCTTCTTGCATCGGCTAGTTCTAGTTCAGTTTGGACTATGGTTTGATGATTACGATTAATTTCATCCTGTGCGGAGCCTAGTGATAGGCGCATGGAGTCAATTTCAGCCAGTGCCATGTCGTGTTTTCCGCTTGATACACAGCCTGATAAAAGGATTGGAATAAGTATGGTAAAGGTAATGAGTTGACGTTTCATATAGTAGCTCCCTGTCATGATGGCGTTGCTTTAATTTAAATTGATGGAGTCAAAGTTTTTCAGTAGCTTAACAGAGGAGAGTGAGCATAAAGGATAGACTGGTTCACACTTTATAATGTACGATTGTTTTTTAGGTTCTTCGCATATCGACAGCATCACAATATATATACCCGTGGCGTTTGAGATTCGGGCCTTTTAGTGTGCGTCATATTCATGACGACAGACACTTGCCGGATGCGTAAAGTGGAGTCTTTGTTAACTACGAATCCGAGCGACCAGGATTCCTACCGTGACTGCGTAAAGAAGACAATATGAAATCTGGTTCGGAAGTCATTCATGAGCTTTATCGTTCTTTCAAAGAGAAGGACTATGAATCTTTCAAGGAAATATGCGACCAAAATATAATTTGGAGGCAGAACCCAGGATTTCCCAAAGGAAGCAGTTATCAAGGTGCGGAAGAAGTAGTAGAAAATGTATTTAAGGCATTTGACGATTCATGGGTAGAATGGAAGTTCATAATCAACAACCTCCATGATGCGGGAAAAACAATTGTCGTGACAGGGCGATATGAAGGCCGGAATAAAAAAACAGGAAAAAAGTTTGTATCAGAGGCGGCTCACATATATGAACTCGGAAACGGAAAGATAGTCTCTTTTCAGCAGTATGCAGACTCGAAAGTTATTTGGGATGCAATGACGTAAGTTTTTAATAAATAAAGAGAAATATTTCTTATCGGTGGCGATTCAGCATCAATATACTCACGTCTTTCTAAAAAATAATCGCTTAATCAAAATGCCAGCCCACAGGTGATCTCATTACGTGGATTGCCAAAAAATGGAAACAACCCTTTGGCATGAGGCGAATCTAGGAGGCCTCCCAGGATTCTGTTTTGATTTTTTCTGCGACCGTTTCGTCCACTTCCTTCGGGCCACGCTTGTAAATAATATAACCATTGAGAAAATGATTTAGCACCAGATCACTACACGCTTTAAAGTGTTTGTTTTCACGCTTACGGAAGATGCCGGATAGTTCTGATTTCTTTATTTCATAGCCGACTAGTTTAAAGATCGCAATAATATCGACCTCTTTAAGGTCTAATGCGATACGGAGTTTTTTAATGATTTCGTTATTGGTCATGGTCAATTATTTCTTTGAGCGTTTTTCGGTGGCAGGTTGCACAGTCATTGTTTTCTCCAGGAACAGTTTCCCATCCTGGTCTAGCGCGCCTTTAGTGGCAGACGACTCTGCAAAGGTGATAAAGGCGTAGCCTTTTGGTGCTTTACTTTTTTTATCGATCGGTAAACTTATTTCAGTGATTACACCGTAGCTTGAAAAGTGGGCATTTAACGACGCCTCAGTAACTTTTTTATCGAGGTTTTTGAGGTATATTTTATTATTTGGCATGGGTGCTCATTAGGGATGTAACGATGGTATGGCTCTATTATGGGCCAGTTAGCCACTTTTAGCGATATTTTCCTGCGACTAGTGGCTAAAAATGACCAGCGCGGCGTGATGCGCGCTGATCACTGATTCTAATGGTTGATTATTGCAATGAATCGGCCAGATTCACTAGCTGTATAAACCCGGCCCGATATCCGAATGGATCATGACCCCGGCTCTGTTGCGCGAGTTTCAATATTTCCGGGTACGAATAGTCTCCCAGTGAATCACTGTTTCGCAGTCGCTGTCCGAAACCTGCTACGGCTGCCGCAAAGCGAAAGTTGTTTGAGGTGCTATCTAATTGCTGGTAGTTGTCATCGGTAATAACCGCATGTTGCATCTCAATACTGCTACTTTCACCGGGGCGTTTATAACGAAGTTTAAGAAAGGCAAGTTCGTTATTAAATTGCTGTGCCTTTGTTTTCACGGGATTGTAACGTAGTGCCTCATTCAAAATGATTTCATAGATCGCAGTAACGGTATGGCCCGCACCGACATCACCAGCATCGATCCGGTCATTTTTAAAGTCTTCATTATTCAACAGGCGGTTTTCATAGCCGACAAGACGGTAGCTGCTCACAATCCCGGGGTTAAACTCAATCTGGATCTTTGTGTCGCGTGCAATGGTATTCAGGGTACTACCGATCTCTTCAACCAGTACCTTTTGGGCCTCTTGCAGGGTATCGATATAGGCGGCATTGCCATCGCCTGCATTTGAGATACTCTCCAACATCTGGTCGTTGTAGTTTCCCATGCCGAAGCCTAAAATCGTCAGGCCAACACCGGAACGCTTTTTCGCTTTGATTAAAGCCTTTAATGCATCGGTGTTTGATGGGCCGACATTGAAATCGCCATCGGTTGCGAGAATAACGCGATTAATGCCATCTTTTTTAAAGTGTTGTTGTGCGATTGAATAGGCGAGTTCAATACCCGCACCACCATTGGTCGATCCACCAGCACGCAGGCGCTCCATCGCATCGATGATTTCACGGCGTCTGTTACCCGATGTCGATTCAAGCACGACCCCTGATGCGCCGGCGTAAACGACAATAGCGACCCTGTCCTGAGCTGTTAATTGATTGACTAGCAGGCGTAGCGATTTTTTCAGCAGCCCAAGTTTATTCGCTGAATTCATTGAGCCAGAGACATCGAGTAGAAAAACAAGATTGCGTGGCTGCGATTCGGTGATGGCAGGTTCATATCCTTTAATGCCAACATGCAACAGATAACTACCGGAATTCCATGGGGTCGGGCCAATCTCTGTGGTGATATTGAATGGTGTCGATTCACTCTCTGGTGTTGGGTAGTGGTAGTCAAAGTAGTTAACCATCTCTTCAATCCGTACTGCACCCCTGGGTGGCAGGTTTCCACCGTTGATAAAACGTCGAACATAGGCGTAGGCGGCGGTATCGACATCAATACTGAAGGTGCTAAGCGGTTCATCGCTGACCTGTATTTGACGATTCTCAGTGATCGTACTGTACTGCTCGCCTGGTGCGATTGTGACGGCAGGGAGTTCAAGCCCCGTTATTCCCCTGTTAAATACCTGACTGGCAACCATGCCCTTATCCTGCATAATATGGTCTTTCTCAAGTAGTCGGGTGTCTGGCATATCCGGTGTGATGAAGGATCGCGGGGGGGATTGCGTGCTTGGCGTCTCTTGTGAATCGGGGGGTGTTGCGCAGGCTGTTAGTAGTATTATCGCAAATATCGCCGTTATTGCGCTGCTTTTTGTCATGGCTGGGCTCATTTTTCACCTCTGGGTTTGATGTTGTTAGCGCTAATTTTATGAGGTAAAAAGGGGTAGCTGTTAGGCATAAAGTGGCTTAAAATGGGCTTCTATTTTTGAATTTAATATGGTATGAGTTGCGGTGGTGTGACCACAGTGTTTAATAAAATTCATCGCTTAAAGCGGCAGCCGGACTGGACCTGGGATCGCTTTCTGACTGAAATTGATCAATATTCAGCCACTGGGGTTGATGAAAAAACGCTCTATAGCCATTTTCGTGAACCGCATAAAAAGCCTAACAGTCATCTTGAAAAATTAATCAATAAACTTCATGACGACTGTTTTCCTGATCCTTTTCCTGAAGATCTGAATCGTTTAATGCGACTCTACAACCATCTGTTTAACTGTAAAAAACATATTGCCAAAGAGAAAGATATTCAGGATCTGGAATTTTTTTTACAACAGCAGTGTGAGCGTGAAGATGTGTTGTTAAGGGTTTCACGTCTGCATTGGTTGCTGGGGAATATTGAATTCGACCGGATACCGATTTACCGTGATAATGGGATGCAAGAGCAGTTGGGGTGGTGCAAACAGCGGGCGATTAACCATTATCAAAAAAGTGTCCTGGCAATTGAACAGCATAATGAGAGTGATCCTCAAACGATGGTCGGGGCGAGTCATCTGTATAAGGCCAGGCACAATATTCTTGCCTGTTATTTGAATGCTGTGCCTCAAACCAAACGCGCTAAAGATACGGCTATCATTCATTACCTTAAAGCCTCAAACTATATTGCTAATAGTAAGCAGACGCTGGCGGCCGAGCCATTTCAATGGACGATTGCGCGTAATGGCTTGCGTTTTAGTTCGTTGGTGGAAAATGAAGCGGATGTGATCTATTTCATCAAGGCATTGGCTGGTATTAGCCGGCGTTTTTTGGCGCTTGATTATAAGCCGCTAAACCATGGCGCCATCAAGGATGGTGAGGATTTTCATTGGGCGCTTGAAAATGTCTTAACAAATGACTGTCTCGCCACCATTGAAACAGAGATAAAGCAAAAGAGAAAAGGTAAGCGCACATGAGAAAAATCAGATCACTCCTCCTGCTATCAATCGTTAGCATTTTGCTGCTAACAGGGGGCTGTGCTAATGCGCCTGAAGGTGATATTACCGAGCGTGAATCAGCACCAGCGTCGTCTACACAAAGCATTGGAAGTAGTGAACCGGAAAAGGTTGATGAAGAGCCGTTGATGCTTGAGGATAGTACTACGGGGGAGGGGCCCCGTGGTGTTGTGCCATCAGCCGAAATGCTGCATAAAAAGTCTGAGCCACAAAGTGATGATATGGAGCGGCTCGACTAGTTTGTTGTTGAAATCATGAAGAGCCTTATTAAACTGTTTTTACTACTGATAGCATGTTTTGCATTGATTTTTGTGGCGATTAAGTTCACAGGTCTGATTACGATTGATGATGTAAAAGGATGGGTCGCGCTGGCGGAAACCATTTCACCGCTAACGTTGATGGCGGTCATTGTTCTGTTATTACTGGTAGATCTCCTGATTTCAATCCCGACACTGATTCTTTGTGTGCTTTCAGGTTACTTCCTCGGTTTTGGTATGGGCGCGATGGCATCGATGATTGGATTGAGCCTGGCGGGAATGGTTGGTTACACCATGAGCCGACTCTTTGGTCCAGCACTGCTGATGAAGGTTGTTAAGTGCAAAGATAAAATTGGCGAGATGGAGCGATTGTTTCATCGACACGGTTTTGTCATGATATTGATCTCTCGTGCGATTCCAATGGTGCCTGAATCTGCTGCATGTATGTCTGGTATCACTAAAATGCCGCCGGGGCGTTTTGCGCTTGCATGGATGTTAGGTTCTTACCCTTACGCATTGATTACTGCCTATGCTGGGTCTGTGAGTTCAGTTGAAGATCCGGCACCTGCTATTTTTGCCGCGATTGGAATGATGTTACTGCTATGGGGCGGGGTGACCATCTTTTCTCGCTGCCAGATAATGGAAAATAAAAAGGCCTCTCATTCTACTTCTGATTGATGGTATAGGTTCAGGCTATACCTTGAGCATATCGAGTACTTCCTGCACCTCTGAACGTGCTTCATCTAACGCAGACATGCTCTCTTCTGGTGTTAAACCCAGCGCTTTAAATGCGGGGATCCCGGTCCAGTCTGTTTCATTGGACGCATGATTTTTGCCGATGTATGTGTGAAGGTTAGCAACCATAACGATGTCTACGTAATCGGGTGAGGGATCAGAAATTCGGCTATATTGTTCATGACCATGTGCAACGGCAATGAGTTCTGGTGGAAAATTCCACCCTTCTAATACTAACTTGCCAATCTGTGTATGTAGTATGTAAGTGATATAGGTGAGTTGCTCCTTATCATTTTTAATCTCTGGAAATTGGTCAGCATAAGCAAGAATGGGTAGTGCGCCAATGTCATGAATTAATCCTGCCAACATCGCAATATCAGGCTTAAGGCTGGTAAAACGCTGTGCAAAGACGTAGCTAATTGCAGCCACCTGCATTGAATGCAACCACTGCTGCTTTAACAGGGCATTGATCATTTTTGATCCTTTCGATTGAAATACCTGTTCAACGACAATGCTGTTGATTAGCGTCTTTACCTGCTTCGCACCAAGACGGGTAATAGCCGCTTTGATGTTATCAATTTGATCTTTTCCTCTAAACAGTGGGCTGTTTGCCGCCTGTAACAGGCGGCCTGAAAGGGCAGCGTCAATGCTGATGGCCTTTGCTAGCTGAGCAGAAGATGAATCAGGGTCATCAACTGTTTCACCTATTTTAATCGCCACTTCGGGCAGGGTGGGTAGATCAAGTCGCTTATGTTTAATTTCCTCCAGCAGCCCGGCGATGAATTTATCGATAAACTGAGTCTCCATTAATCTAATCCTGAGGCTGTTATCGAGAGAAAATTTGTTGAATTTGAGTCAATTCATCCTGCGAATTTTTGATTGCGCTGATGCAATCTTCAGGTGAAATTGAGATCCGGTTAAACGCCGGGATTGTATTCCAGTCCAATTTTGTTGATGGATGATCTGTGCCTATATGTGCAAGCAAGTTGGCAATAATAACGATGTCTGTGTAATCCAGGTTTATACTTGGATCACGAAAAATATTTTCATGCTCACTGGCGACAGTGATCAATGACGCTGGAAAGCGCCATCTCTTTAGTATTAAGCGACCAATATTGGTGTGTAACTTATTGACTAACATCTCCAGCACGGCTGGGCTTGATGAAAGCTCTGGGATTGATTCTGCATATTCAATGATTGGCAGGGTGCCAATATCATGTATGAGTCCGGCCATCATCGCTTCATCAGCATTTAGCGATGTATAGTGCTTTGCTAAAAAATAACTGATGGCAGCGATGCGTAAATTATATTTCCATTGGGCCTTTAATTTATTTTGCACCTCGACTGAATAGTACTCTGACTGAAACATCTGTTCCAGTACCAGATTGGTCACGAGGTTTTTAATGTTGCGGTTACCGAGGCGAGTGATGGCGGTATTGAGATCATCAATACTTTTTTTCATTCTGAATAACGGGCTATTGGCCAGTTTTAACAGGCGCGCTGACAGAGCTGCATCCAGTCTGAGCGTATCATAAACGTCACTGGCAGATGAATTCGGGTTGTCAACAATAGCTCTTATTTTATTGGCGACCTCAGGCAGGGTTGGCAACGTGATTCGATTTGCCTTGATATCATCAAGCAGTTCATGAATAAATCTTTCTATCAATTCCCTGGACATTAGTTATCGAATGCTTCCATTGCTTCCATATAGTGGCTGTTCTTCTTCCGGTTCTGACATTACCACATTAGTCTTTGGTAGCAGATTATTATTGAGAAAAGATATTTTGAATCTCGACAATCTCTTCGTGTGCATCTTTTATCGCCCTAATACTCTCTTCCGGAGTCATTGCCAGGCGGTTAAAGGCAGGGATCGAGTTCCAGTCCAGTTTGGTGTGTGGGTGATTCGTCCCTACATGGCTCAAAAGATTTGCTACCAGAACAATATCGGTGTAATCGGGGTTGATCCCTGAACCACGTTCAATATTTTCGTGCTCGCGAGCGACGGTAACAAGTTCATCAGGAAAATTCCACTTTTTCAAAACCAGGTGTCCGACTTTGGTGTGGAGCAGGAATACGAGGCGGTCAAGTGCTGCTTCGTTTGACAGGATATCGGGAAGAAGCTCTGCATATTCAAGAACCGGGAGTGCGCCGATATCATGAATCAAGCCGCTGAGCATCGCTTCATCTGCGCTTAGTTCAGTATAATCACGCGCAATCACAAAGCTGAGTGCCGCCACGTGAAGGCCATGTTTCCAGTTTTCTTTAAGTTTGTTTTTAACCTCCTCAGAGGAACCTGCCTGATAAAGTTGCTCCATCGCAAGGCTTGTTACAAGACTGCGCACATTCGCATTACCAAGACGCGTAATGGCCATTTTGACATCTTCAATCTTGCCCTGGGTACGGTAGAGTGGGCTGTTAACCACACGCAACAGGCGCGTGGTGATGACAACATCGGCACTAATGACCTTTGAAATCTGACTGGAAGTTGTGCCCTCCTCATTTAGCAATTGTCGCGCCTTAAGCGCTATTTCAGGTAGCGCAGGCAACGTGATCTTATTGGCCTTGATATCGGCGATAAGGTCTTTACAGAATTTTTCGATGAGCAAGGTAGCCATAAATGCCTTGTTTTTACAGCAACTGAGTTTTGTTATTGCGGGTTATCTCAATGATCCCTTTAAGGTGTCGCCCGCTGGATGATTAACTTTATCCTTTTGTCAGGGTAAAGCAAGCAGCATATGTACCCGTGGCGTTTGAGATTTAGGCTTAATAGAAGAGGGCATGCAATGAAACCTGAATCTCAATCGCTACGGGTATATTGTTCATGTGTACCTTCTATTACTCTGTATCAGCAGGGAAGTCATACGGTAAATCACGTAATTTCAATACTGCTTTTCTGTTTCGATCCAGGCAGACGCCATTATTCACTGTAAATTCATTTGAGATAACACAAAGCGCACGGTATTCACGGTTTGAAACGTGTACTACCTGCACGATACTGCCGACAGATTGAGCCTCTTCTCCACCATCGAGTGGGTAAAGTAGCATGCCAGGAAGTGGTAATGGATCAGCGTTAAACTGCGCAATCTGCATATGGCGCTTTAACTTGCCGCGATAATGTAGGCGTGCGACCACCTCTTGCCCTGGGTAACACCCTTTTTTGAAGCTGACACCATCAATGACATGCAGGTTAAGCATTTGGGGGATAAACATCTCGACTGTTTCGGTTACCACGCTCGGTTGGGCGGCATTGATATTGAGCAGTTGCCAGGCGTTACTGCCGGTGGGTGTGAAATCCTGTGACAGCAGTTGCCACAGCCGCTGGATCTGTTCTCGCTCACCGATGAGCTCAAAGCGTGGATTAATACCCGGGTGCTTGATAATGGTGATGCCATTTTCATCTCCCACGCCATTAACATCGCCCGGCAGGCTGCTGAAGTGCGTGCCGAGTTTTTCGGCGGCATCTTTTCCGCTAATGCCAATGCGAACAGTCTCAACGGAAGCGGGTTCCAGGGTTACTTTTGCCCGCATGATAAACATTTTGAGTCGTGACAGTGTTTTCTCAAGCAGGCAGGCTGGTAGGTGCAAGTGGTAATCATCACCATGTTGTGTGATGCGGAAAAGGGCCAGCAGGCGTCCCTTTGGGTTACAGTAGCCACTGAGCTGACTACTGTGCGTGTTGATCAGCGCGATGTCGTTGGTGAGCTGCCCTTGCAAAAAGGTTTTTGCATCAGCGCCACTGACCTGAATAAAGGTCATCCCCGTAATGGGCGTGATAATATTGCCATTATCGATTGTGCTCTGTTCTTCTTCCGGTTGACCAAAGTGCTCAACGCTGAAGCCGCCGTGCGTCAGGATGGCCCCACTGTTTTGTAGGTATTGCTTCCACTGTTCGTTCATCGACTCTTTACTTCCTGCTTAATATTAATGGTGCACAACGGATGGTTGGCGAGGGGTGAATCATAGCTGAAATAATCGCTGGTGATAATATTCTGGACGAATCATTTCAATACGTTACACTGGAGCGAAGCATCGATTATTCATAATGAGTGGTTATGGAAAACAAAAAACGCCCGGTCTTTTTGGATCTAACTCGTATCGATATGCCGGTGATGGCAGTGCTCTCTGTTGCACATCGCATCACGGGGGTATTGATGTTCCTCTCGATCCCAATGGTCATCTATCTGTTGGGACTTTCGCTAAGTAGCCCGCAAGGGTATGAAACGGTTACCTCGCTATTTGATAGTGGCCTGTTTCGCCTGATAGTCCTGCTTGCCCTGTGGGGGTTTGCACATCATTTTTTTGCCGGTATCCGCTACTTTATGCTGGATCTCGATATCGGTGTTGATGTCGTTAATGGCCGCAGAAGTGCATGGTGCGTGCTGGGTGCGGGCCTAATTGTTACAGTGATTGGCATGGTGATGATGTTATGAGCCGCAAATCCATCGGTTTACGCACCTGGTTGATCCAACGCCTAAGTGCCGTCTATATGCTGCTATTTGTGGTCTGTTTTGGGATCTATTTTGCTGTCTGTACGCCCAGCTCATTCCTTGAATGGCGCACCATGATGGCCAATAGTTTTATTGGCGTCACAACTACACTCTTTTTTCTCTCACTATTGACGCACGCCTGGATTGGCATGCGTGATGTGATAATGGATTACATCCATATCGATAGCATACGCCTGGCACTATTGACGGGCATTGGTTTTGCCCTGTTAGGCACGGCTACCTGGGTTATGAAGATTTTACTGACGGTGAGTGTATGAGTGATATCAGGCAAAATATTGAGCGTCGACGTTTTGATACGCTGGTGATCGGGGCGGGTGGTGGTGGTCTACGTGCTGCGGTACAGATGTCGCAGGCAGATGCTTCAGTCGCGGTGGTTTCCAAAGTCTTTCCAACCCGCTCACATACTGTTGCTGCGCAGGGCGGGATCAATGCTGCGCTATCCAATGTACTGCCTGATAACTGGCACTGGCATATGTATGACACGGTAAAGGGCAGTGACTACCTGGGCGATCAGGATGCGATTGAGTATATGTGTCGCACCGCTGCGCGACTGGTGGTGGAGCTTGAACACTTTGGAGTGCCTTTTTCCCGCCTTGATAATGGCAAAATCTATCAACGTCCTTTTGGTGGCCAGAGCCAGAACTTTGGTGGTGATCAGGCGGCGCGTACCTGTGCGGCGGCTGATAGAACGGGCCATGCCATTTTACACTCGCTATTTCAGCAAAATATTAAGGCCAAGACCCATTTCTTTGATGAATACTTTGCAATCGACCTGCTCAAAGATAAAGAGGGCTATATTCTCGGCGCGTTGGTGATGTGCATTGAGACGGGTGAACCGCTGATCATTGAAGCCAAGACCACCTTGATTGCCACTGGCGGTGCCGGGCAGATGTACCGCACCAACACCAACGCGCATATCAATACTGGTGATGGCATGGGTATGGCACTACGTGCCGGTATTCCATTGCAGGATATGGAGTTCATCCAGTTTCATCCTACCGGTGTTGCCGGTAAAGGGATGCTGATTACTGAAGGTGCGCGTGGAGAGGGAGGGTACCTGCTTAATGGCGATGGTGAGCGCTTTATGGAACGCTACGCGCCACATGCCAAAGACCTTGCGAGTCGCGATGTGGTAAGCCGTTCCATTTACACCGAGATAAAAGAGGGCCGTGGTTGCGGCCCCAATAAAGACCACGTCATGCTCAAGCTTGATCACCTTGGAGAAGAGACTCTGCGCAAACGTCTGCCGGGTATCTATGAGATGGTGAAGACCTTTATGCATATTGATGCGGCAAAAGAGCCGGTGCCGATCTACCCCACTGCTCATTACACCATGGGCGGGATTCCAACTAATATCCATGGTCAAGTTGTGGTGCCTGAGCGTAGCGGTGAAGATACCATTCCCGGGCTTTATGCGGCGGGCGAATGTGCCTGTGTTTCGGTGCATGGTGCTAATCGTCTGGGTGGGAATTCATTACTTGATATCGTCGTTTTTGGTCGTGCTGCGGGTAATCACATCATCGAATACCTCGGTGAAAATCGTTTTCACCGTCCGATGGATGAAAATAGCGTGACCGCAGCGATGGATCACATGGCGCGTTGGGATCGCAAAGGAGAGGGTGAAAGTGTTGATTCGTTACGCGCTGATCTACAGAAAACAATGGAAGATTATAATGGTGTATTCCGCTCTGAAGAACTGATGGCAACGGGTGTTGAGAAGCTACTTGAGATTCAGGAGCGGATGAAACATGTGACGCTCAAAGACCATAGCCTTGTTTTTAATACCGCACGTATCGAAGCCTTTGAACTCGAAAATCTGGTCGAAATTGCGCTCGCTACAGCGACCTCGGCACTGGCACGCCAAGAGAGTCGTGGTGCACATTCTCGTATCGATTATCCTGAGCGTGATGATGAGCGTTGGATGAAACATAGCCTCTACTTTAAAGAGGAGCGCAAGCTGGAATACAAGCCGGTGCGGATGAAACCGAAAAGTGTTGAAGCATTCCCGCCTAAGCCACGTGTATATTGATAAGGAGTGGTGCTAATGGAAACTATTCGTCTCTCGGTCTATCGTTATAATCCGGAAAAAGATCAAAAGCCCTATATGCAGGAGTACGAGCTCGAGCTCGACGCTGACAAAATGGTGCTTGATGCGTTAAAAATGGTAAAGGCAGAGGACGAGAGCTTGAGCTTTCGTCACTCCTGTGGTGAAGGTGTCTGTGGTTCTGATGGCCTCAATATCAACGGAACTAACGCGCTCTCCTGCGTGACTGCGATTGCAGATCTTGAGCAACCGATTGAGGTTCGGCCACTCCCTGGCCTGCCGGTGATCCGTGACCTGGTGGTCGATATGGAGCAGTTTTATAAACAGTACCGTGCTGCGAAACCTTATTTGATTGTGAAAGACCCTGAGCCGGAGGTTGAATTCAAACAGACCCCCGCGCAGCGCGAGGAGCTTGATGGACTGTATGAATGCGTCCTGTGTGCCTGTTGCTCAACCTCGTGCCCCTCGTTCTGGTGGAATCCCGATAAATTCATGGGGCCTGCGGCGTTGTTGCAGTCATATCGCTTTCTGGCAGATAGCCGTGACCAGGCGACCGATGAGCGCCTTAATGATATGGAAGATGCCTATAAGCTCTACCGTTGTCATACCATTATGAATTGTGTGCAGGTCTGTCCCAAAGGGCTCAATCCCACCAGGGCAATTGGCAAGATCAAGCACATGATGCTCAAGCAGCTCACTTGATGGCAAGTATTGCTGTAGTGAATAGCAATCGAGAGGCACGACTCAGGTGGCAATGTCGTCGTGGCATGCTTGAACTGGATCTATTCCTTCGCGGCTTCCTGGAAAAAGGGTACGCCAGACTCTGTGATGATGAGAAGCGCGCGTTTGATCGCATGCTTGAAACACCGGATCAGCAACTACTTGAATATCTAATGGGGCGTGAACAGGCGAAAGATAAGGATATCGCTGATGTCATCAACAAGGTACGTGCCATCTTTACGGATTGAACCACAGCCTTCGTCAATATTAAAATGGTTTCTGGTCGCCAATGTTGTTGGTGCGATGCTGGTGCTGTTTGTCACTTTTTCAATTTTTATCGCGTTACCCATCTCGCTATTTCTTGTTGGTTTTTTCTATTCGCTACATCGTCACCATATTTCACAGAAAACAGCTAAATCAATACGACTGCTGGTACGTGAAACAAGCGGTGAATGGTTACTGTATACGCTTGATGGTGTTGAGCAGGAAATCATGTTGTCGCCATCCAGTTATGTTCATCCCCAGTTGATTCTATTGATATTATTGTCAAAAGAAAGGCGTTATACATTGCCTTTATTACGCGACTCAATTTCAGCAGACTGCTTTAGATCGTTATCAGTTTGTTTAAAAATGAACGCGGGTACAAAGTCAGGCTAGGTAAATGCCAGTCTAACTTGTAAGTCTGATACCGTAAAAATATATTTCTGTAAGTATTATCTGATGCATAGTTTTCAATTGTATTTACGCAGATAAATACTTCTATATAGGTGCTTATAAAATACATTTTTTAAAGATTAAAGTCTGCGTGTGTGATGCAGATACTTTACAAACAGGGATTACAGGCACAATTGATTGCAGTGATGGCTAGCAGCGTTTGATCACTATTTTCAGTGTAATTATATAATGATCAACGATGGCTTGGAACTAAAACGTGAACAATGCAATTAGAAAAGATAATCTGGATTTAGCAACACATAAGAATAGAGTCGCCGCAGATTTTATTCTGGAATACCTTCACAAGATTAACATCGATAAAATATTTGGTGTGCCGGGTGGTGCAATTGAACCGTTATTTGATGCGGTGGCCCGCTTTAATCGTCACTCGACATCAACCATTGATCTAATCACATCGCGTCATGAGGCGGGCGCAGCTTTTATGGCAGATGGCTATGCAAGAGAGACAGGTCATCTTGCTGTCTGTTGCGCCACTACAGGCCCAGGCACTACCAACCTGATTACCGGGGTTGCCTCTGCGTATATCGATAACATCCCGATGCTGGTGCTGACCCCACAAACATCGATGGCTAAATTTGGCAGAGATGATCTTCAGGACTCGTCTGATGATTCCGTTGCAACAGTGGCGATGTTTTCCCGTTGCACGCGTTATAACTCAATGGTGACACATGTTGATCAACTTAAACATAAATTAATGAAGGCGGTTAAGACCGCATTCACTCATCCTCGTGGCCCGGTGCACCTTAGTATTCCGATGGAAATCTGGAATCAGGAAATAGATGAAGCCAACTCTGCGAATATAGCAGGCTGCAAACCTCAAGGTAATGAGGGATATGACCATGAGGGTTACGAGGCCTTATGTCAATTAGCCTCGAGAGATAAAAAATTACTCTTTTTACTTGGCCCCGACTGTTTGCCATACGCTAAGTCGATAGTGGAGTGTGCTGAATTACTTAACGCCGAAATTGTCACAACACCTGCCGCCAAGGGCTGTGTTCAGGCAAACCACCCTTTATATCGTGGTGTACTCGGTTTTGCTGGTCATTGCCAGGCGGAAGATGTTTTATGGGATGAAAGGCTTGATCACGTCGTCGCGATTGGTACTAATCTGAATCCATTTGAGACTGCCGGGTTATGTGACAGGATGACGACTATTGAAAAAATGCTCTATATTAATCACCTGCAAGCGGATGGACTTGTATCAGAAGCGGCGCGCCTTCAGCTATATGGTAGTCTTAAAAAGATCTTTAATGACTTTAAAGCACTTTTAACACAACAGCAGGTAGTTGATGTTGTGCTACAAAAGAAGCTGATGCAGCGTCGATGCAGTGTTATTCAATATGCACATATGTCCCAGAGTGGTTGTAAAGGTGCTGTTGCAACATCAACGCGACTGAATCAGACAGAAAAGTCTTCATTGGTAAAGCCTCAGTACTTAATGAGCAAGTTGCCAGGGATGCTGCCTTCATCCGCTCGTTTTCATATTGATGCCGGTAACGCATGGGCCTGGGCAACACATTACCTTCATCTCAACGCGATCGCCAACTATCGGGTTGCGATGGGGTTTGGTTCAATGGGGTGGGCGATTGGCGCTGCTGTTGGCGCTGCCACTGCACAAGATAAAGCCCCGGTTGTCTGCATAACCGGTGATGGCAGCTATTTGATGAGCGGTCAGGAAATGACGGTAGCGGTGCAGCAGCGGCTATCCGTTATTTTTGTTGTGTTGAATGATAGCGCTTTTGGCATGGTAAAACATGGGCAGCGTATTGGTGGTGCCGAGCAAATAGGCTATGAGCTGCCCGGGGTCGATTTCTCACTGATGGCAAAAGCGGTCGGTGCCAGAGGGATTGCCATCCGTAATGCACAGGCATTAGATGAGCTCGATATCCGCTCGCTACTTGATGGTAATGGCCCCGTGCTGCTCGATATTCATATCGATTCTGAAGAAGTGCCGCCGATGGCTTCTCGTTTAAAGGGGTTAGGCAGAGGGGAGTCCTGATAATAGGGAAATACCTGCTTTTTTGTAGCAAACGCGTTCAGCAGCGTCCGGTTAGTGAACTGCAGCGTGTTAGCATTAAACGATTTATGAGAGACTCTTGATCTCAGCGCGCTCGTCTGCGAGGGTGGTGATGTGCCATTCTTCATTGCTCTGCAAAGCACCGTCATCTTTTGGGAAAAAATGCTGTTTGGCTTTAGTAAGTGTGATGCCTGTGCTTTCCTTATAGGTAGCAATCAGTGTCGGGATGTCGGGGTGAATATCGATGTATTGCCTCATATACCCTAGCCGCTTATGTTGACCCAGCGCGGGGCCAAAGGTGGCATCAAAAATCTTACCGTTAAATTCACAAAACATATGGCTGGCAAGGTAGCTGCGATGTTCATCCTGGGCTCCCACCACCAAAAAACCCTCTTTCTTCACTTTTTTCACTAGGGAATAAATGGTGCGTATTAAGGGGTTTTTCGAACGGTACTTTAAGTGGGGGAATGGGTTATTGCAGGGTCCGTGACCCACCAGATGGGTCAGTTTCAGGAAGCCAAATGGCCGCAGACACAGGCCCTTGACCTCCAGCCCCAGAGCAGCGGAAAAGGCGATTACCGCACAGCTCTGGTCGGTGTGATTCACTTCACTCTCTACTCGTTTCATATAGTCAGTTAATTGGAATTCGCCGTTTGCCCCGCCAAAGTGTGCAATCCCCTGTTCAATGTCATATCGATGATGCGGTAGATCAAAGCAGCATTGTGTCACCTTACTCACGCCATCCTCGGCTTTTTTTGTCCCTTCCAGCCCGCCTTTATCAAAGATAAACCGCAGGGCCTCAATCCAGACCCCCTCGCGACTGAAAAACGCTATTTTGCTGGGGTCATCAAAGATAAAAAAGAGCTCCACCGCGGTTGTTCCGGCTAAAGCATCGGGCTCGGCCTCAGCCTTTATCTGCCAGGACATCTCCCCCTTGATCCAGCTCAGTGCGTCGGGAGGCTCTATTAACGTGACCTCCACGTGGTGGATACCAATGGAGAGCGACATTTCTCCTCTAAAGCGCAGACCGCCTAGTGTGCCAATGAGCCAGCCTTGAGTTTTGGGCCCCGTTCTCTCAACCTTGACCTTGATTATCGCCGTGCAGATTTTATCTTTGCCCAGCGGTAAAACCGCTGCTTTTTTAGATTGTTGATAACCATCGGCTGACCCCGCAGGCCAGTGGGGGAGATGGATGGTTTTTTTATTACGGCAGGCTTTGTAAGTGTAGTTAAATTTAACTGCCAGTACCTTTGCGATAAGGCTTTTGTCGGGACTATTTGCACCATTTTTAGTGCATGTTCCTTCACCTGTTTGAGTCATGAGGTTAGCGCCCCTGTGTTGCGACTGTTCTGTGGTGAGAAAGATTGTGGCGGTGGTGGCGTCACCGCTACCGGCTAAACAATATACCAGATTGGAACAAGGTTTTCGCTACCATTTGCGATTGAGTGCAGGGAGGACAAACGTTCACCGAGCGTGATATCTGGTCTATTTTGAATACATTTGGAGGCGAATTGCGCGGGATATGAGGGTGATATTATCTAATTGATATCGACCATCGCCCTGCCATTGCCAGCCCTCGCCCTGTCAATATTATGCCTCCGTGTTAATGTTAAAAAATTTATGAAACGGTCTCGATCGCCAGATCCTTGGCTGCGAAGGTTCTGATGAGATTGTCCGACAGCTCACTTGCTTGTTTTGGGATACCTGTATCCTTGATAGCCGTTTCGATGGGGGCTTCCTCTATGTCATAACATGTCACAATCTTTTCAGGGATATCATCACCAATGGCGATGTTTTCTTTCATATAATCCAGTCGATTATGTTGACCGAGCGCAGGGCCAATGGCGGCATCAAAAATTTTATTGTTAAATTCACAAAACGTATGGTCGACAAAGGGCCTACGGCACGGATCTCTGGGGGCCACCACCAGAAAAGCCTCTTCCTTAGATTCTTCTGGCGATTGTGTCTTGCCCTGCCTTAAAGAGATTGCCAATGCGCTCTGCTGTTTGGAGTAGGGGAATGGATTATTGCACCACCCTCGACCTACCAGACGGGTATGTTGCAGGTAGCCAAAGGGTGATAGATGCAGGCCGTTGACCTTCAGGCCTAGTGCCGCGGCAAAGGTGATTACCGCACAGCTTTGGTCGAGGCTGTTCACTTCAAAATCTGCGGGTTCCATATATTTTTTGAGCTTAAAATTTCCCGGATGATCGATGAATTCTGAAGCCTCGTCGTCGACGATGTTGTAGCGATGATTCGGCAGCTTAAAGCAGCACTGTGTCACCTTGCGCACGCTGTCGTCGGCCTTTTCTATCCCATCCAATCCACCTTCCTCAAAGATAAACCGCAGGGCCTTAATCCAGACGCCATCTTTTCTAAAACATTCTATGCTGGCGGGGTTACCAAAGATAAAAAAGAGCTCGACAAAGGTTGCCCCGGCACGGACATTGCGCTCAGCATTTATCTGCCAGAATATTCGCCCCCTGATCCAGCTCAGCGCACTGGGGGCCTGCTTTAACGTCACCTCCACGTCGTAGGTGCCACTCGTGAGTGTCACTTCTCCTGTAAAGTGGAGGTTCTCCAGTCTGCCGATGAGCGTGCCTTTACCACTGAGGCCCTCGCTCTCAACCTTGACCTTGACTGTTGCCGCATAGGCGTTCTTGTTACCCAGCTGTAAAACTGCGGCTTTTTTAGACTGTCGATAACCATCGGCCTTTGCAGGCCAGTGCGGGGCGGCGATGGTCGCCCCTTCACGGCAGGCTTTGTAACTCTTGTCAAAGCTGACGGCAAGGATGGTGGCCGTAAAGCTTTTGCCAGGGTCAGTGGTCTCCTTCGTACTAATTGCCGTTTCACCGAATTGACTCATGAGGTGACGCCTGTGTTGCGATGGTTCTGTGGCGCGGAAGATTGTGGCGGTGGTGACACCGCCGTGGCTTGACTGATGCAGATCGCGCCCCGCTGGGCGCTATCGGATGAGCAATATACCAGGTTAGTGGCGGGTTTTCCTGCCTGTGCGAGCGATAAACCGGCCAGCGCCACCAGCACCGCGCCGCTCGCTGCCCCCAGGTCGCCAAAAGCATCCATTGGGTGTTCGTGCGTGACGTCTTCCTGCATCGACTGCTTGTTGCGTAACATCGCCACGCCATACTCCTTGGCCCAAAAATGTTCGCCGTTCATGCTGGAATAGACGCAACTGATGGGCGCTTCGCCATGGTTGTTTAAGGCAGATCTGAATGCCGCTGCCAGCCCATCGCCAGTGTAGGGTATCGCGCTGTTCAAGTGCCCTTTTTCCTGGGCTAAGCCGGGGGTCGATAACAGTAGATTAGCGCCATTGAAGGCTTTCGCGAGTGTGGCTTTCCCCGTTAATAACAGAAAACAGGCCGCTTCTCCGGGCGCGAAACCGTTCATGACACCTTCTGCGAGCAAGCGGTCCTGTTCGCTTAGTTTGAGCAACAGGTCATAATTTCGGTAGCTGTCTACCCCGCCCACCAGAATATAGTCATGTCCTTCGGCTAAATATTTCAGCGCGACATCAATGCCAGCCATCACGCCAGCGCGACCCATGCCAATCAGGCGGCAATTGGGCCGATCGAGCTTAACACCTGTTTGTGTCATCAATAGATCAAAAAATTTATGTGAAAAAGGCACCGGTAGCTCTTCATCGGCGGTGGGGCCGCATAGAATCAACGGCAGTGGCTCATCAGCGGGGTAACAGTCCATTGTCTGGGCGAGGGCAACGTGGGCCATCATTAACATGCGCCCCATCTGCTCGCTCAGCACTTCACTGGTATTGAGCGCATCGCAGATCTTCGGCAGCGCCTCATCCGGTACCGTCGCCAGGGTGATCGGTTTGCAGGAGCGTGTTCTGTAGTCACTGATCTGGTAGCCCGAGATCCCCGCTTTCACGGCCGCTGCTGTCATTTCAGCATTGCCACCGACAGGGGTTATCATCCCGATGCCTGCAATATAGGCTTTGGCAGTGTTACGCATCAGGCTAAGGTGTTTGGGTTGATAGTGACATAAAGCATTGTCTGGCTGGATCGTTTTGTTTCGTCGAGAGGGTATTGTATCGCAGGTGGATGTTCGCAATTAATGTAGAGGGAGAATAAACCTTTGTTGACACAAAGTCCATCGCACCGCTTGTCGCGCTTAGTGCGCGAATGCGCTGTCATTTGAACCTTGCAGCGGGGGAGTACAGTACTGATGAATCATGGTGTTAAGCGCCTTTAAGTGAGCTTTTGACTACTATTGCATCAGCAATTAACTCCAGCCAGTGTTTAACCGGCACGCCTGATTGACGTTCCAGATGCAGGTGACAGCCAATATTCGCTGTCGCGATAACATCCGGTTTGTCACTCATCAGCGCATCGAGTTTGTTACCCAGTAAGATTTGCGACATCTCAGGCTGAAAAATGGAGTAGGTGCCTGCAGAGCCGCAGCAGAGGTGGCCATCGGGCACAGTCGTGAGATCAAAACCGAGTTGAAGCAGGATGGCCTCGACACGGCCATTTAACTGTTGTGCATGTTGTAATGTGCAGGGTGTTTGAAAGGCGATCTTCTGTTTGGGAAGGTGGAGTCTGAGTGAGGAGAGCGCTTCATTGGCAACAACCTCGCAGGGGTCTTTTGCCAGCGCAGAAACCAGCCTGGCTTTATCTGCATAAACCGGGTCACCTTGCAGCACATCGCCATACTCTTTTACCATTGCGCCGCAGCCGCTGGCGGTTATCAGGATCGCTTCGTGTGGGGCATCGCCCGCGGGATCGATTAACGGCCACCAGGCGTCTATATTGCGCCGCATAAAGTCAAGGCTTGCCGCATCTGTTGACAGGTGGTGGCTCACCGCACCGCAGCAGCCAGCCGTGGGTGGGATGGTTAATGTGATGCCGAGTTGGTCGAGTATCTTGATTGCGGCACCATTAGTGCCGGGTTTGATGATGGATTGCACACAGCCTGCGAGGGTAATCATTTTACGTTGATGCAGCGTGACTGGTTGGGCTGTTGCTGCCTGTACTGCCGGTATGTTTACCGTTAGTGCCTGTGGCAATAAAGGTTTTAATCGTTGTGATATCTGGATCAATGGTTTTAAGCGTTGTGGGTGTGGCAGTATCGCTCGCAGTGCTTTGCGGGTGATCATATCGGGCAGCGAGCGCGTCACTTTCTTATCGATATATTCACGACCAATTTCTATCAGTCGTCCATACTTTACCCCAGAGGGGCAGGTGGTTTCACAGGCACGACAGGTGAGGCAGCGGTCAAGATGGGTCTGTGTACGGCTCGTGACCGGATTGCCTTCAAGCATCTGCTTGATCAGGTAGATGCGGCCACGTGGGCTATCCAGTTCATCACCAAGTACCTGATAGGTGGGGCAGGTGGCGCTACAGAAACCGCAATGGACACAGCTACGTAAAATGGCGTCGGCTTCTGTACCAATATCGGTACCTTTAAATTCATTGGCAAGTTTGGTCTGCATCCGTTAATCCGTGTGATATCGCTGTTTGATTGTTTGCGTGCTACAGATCCAGGTAGAGACGACCGGGGTTGAATATACCGGCGGGATCAAAGGCCTGTTTAAGGCGATGATGCAGTTGCATCACACCGTCAGTCGGCACTTGAAATGTGGAGGTGTCAACAGCACCACGTCGAAACAGCGTGGCGTGGCCACCCGCCTGTTGAGCCTGTTCACGAATGATTTCAGCGCTGCTATCACTTAGCAGCCAGCGCTGCGCACCACACCAGTCAATAAACCACGTACCAGGAATATCGAGGGCGGCTGTTTCTGCCGGTAGTGATAAGCGCCACAGGGGGTGCTCAGATTGAAAGAATGGGTGTTGATGTTCTTTGACTGTTTGCCAGAAGGCAGGGCTATCGGCATGCAGTTCGCCACCAATCAATTGTCGTGCGCTTTCGACGGCTGTTTTAGCACCACTTAGACGCAGGTAACAATGCTCACCATCGTAACAGGCGGCACTGAGTGGCAGTGACTTGCCAGACCAGTGGTTCATTATATCAAGCGCTTGTGACAGTGATGTTTGATTAACCAGTGTGATCTCGGCTGCTTGTCTGGGCAGCACTTTCAGGCTGACCTCCAGTATTACCCCCAGTGTGCCCATCGCGCCTGCCATCAGGCGGGAGCAGTCATAACCGGCGACATTCTTCACCACCTGACCGCCGAAGCCAAGGATTTCACCGCGTCCATTGATCACTTTTACGCCCAGCACATAATCGCGTGCGGCACCGCTAAAGAAGCGGCTCGGGCCGGAGAGGCCGCAGGCGATGGTGCCACCGAGTGTCGCATTCAAACCAAAGTGCGGTGGCTCAAAGGGCAGTATCTGGTTTGCGTCGGCGAGGGTTTGTTCGAGTTCACGCAGTGGCGTGCCAGCGCGAGCGGTGATCACCAGCTCCATTGGGTCATAGCTGATAATGCCGCGATGGCCGCTGACATCAAGGAGGGCTGCGTTAACCGTATGGCCAAGGAACCTTTTACTGCCCCCGCCCTGTATCTGTAGTGGTCGGCCAGTGCTGGCGGCATCAGATACCCGCTGCTGCAACAGCTTGCTTCTGTCCTGCTTCATGGCTGCTGACAACGCTTTTGTGGTGACGTTTTGTTATCTTTTACGGGCAGTTGACGGTACTCAGAGCAACGCTTTGGCGTTGGTACCGCTTTGCCCGGATTGAGCAGGCCTTGTGGATCAAAGGCGTGTTTGACCGCATGAAATTGCACCAGTTCTTGATTGTTGAATTGCAGGTGCATTTGCTTGAGCTTTTCAATGCCGACACCATGTTCGCCGGTGATGCTACCGCCAACCTCAATGCAAAGTGCCAGTATTTCTCCGCCAAAGGCCTCGGTGCGTTCGAGCTCTCCAGGGATGTTGGCATCGTAGAGGATCAGTGGATGCAGGTTGCCATCACCGGCGTGAAAGACATTGGCGACACGCAGGTTATATTCAATCGAGAGCTCAGCCATGCGACGTAGTACGTAGGGCAGGTGCTTGCGTGGAATAGTGCCGTCCATACAGTAGTAGTCAGGTGCGAGGCGACCAACGGCAGGGAATGCGGCCTTACGGCCTTTCCAGAACGCTTCACGCTCTGCTTCATCACGTGCGGTTCTGACTTCAGTTGCATCACACTGTTGCATCATCTCGCGCACGATCAATATCTGTTCGGAGACCTCTTCATTGCTGCCATCAAGTTCGCACAGTAAAATCGCTTCGGCATCGCTGGGGTAGCCGACATGGACAAAGTCCTCGGCTGCCTGTATTGCCAGTTTATCCATCATCTCAAGGCCAGCGGGGATGATGCCTGCAGCGATGATTTTACCGACAGCAGTCCCGGCATTGGCAACATCGTCAAAGGCGGCGAGTACCACCTGTGCCCGGGCAGGCACGGGGATGAGTTTGACCGTGACCTCAACCACCACGCCGAGCATCCCTTCGGAGCCGTTAATCAGTGCGAGCAGGTCATAGCCGCTGCTATCAAGTGCATCACTACCCAGTGTGATCAGCTCACCCGCTATGGTCACCATCTTTACCTTGCGGACGTTGTGTACCGTCAGACCATACTTGAGGCAATGGACGCCACCGGAATTTTCTGCGACGTTACCGCCAATGGTGCAGGCGATTTGTGATGACGGGTCGGGGGCATAATAGAGCCCGTGTGCGGCAACGGCCTGCGAGATTGCAAGGTTGCGCACACCGGGTTGAACCACGGCGGTACGGGCAAGCGGGTTGATATTCAGGATAGACATAAACTTCGCGAGACTTAACACCACACTATCGCCGAGCGGGGTCACGCCCCCGGACAGGCCAGTGCCTGCGCCGCGTGCAATCACCGGCACGCTTTTCGCAAAACAGAGACGCATAATCGCCTGTACCTGCTCAATCGTGTCGGGCAGTACCACTATCATCGGTAACTTGCGGTAGGCAGAGAGGGCATCGCATTCGTAAGGACGCAGCGCTTCTTCCTCATAGAGCACGGCATCATCTGATAAAATTTGTCGCAATTTATCGATTAATGCATTTTTATCGGGCCTTGATACGACACCATCCGCCATTGAAACCTGTTCATGCGCCATTTTACCTTTTGACTCCCCAGCATAAGGCTTATGTTTTTATGAGCCACATCGTGCAGTAGCCCGCCATTTTGAATCATGTTAAACAAGTAACCATATAAAGCATGAGGCTGTGGCTGATGTGGCTAGCGGTTAGATTATCACAAAATAGATGCCATGAATTTGTAGCCGCTGCTTCAATCGCATCTCATGCATGGCACCAGAAACATATTTATATTACTCCCTGATGTGACGCACACCTCAGAATGATCAATCGGGCACGCTTTTAACGCCGCTAGAGCGCAAAAGAACAATCGTGCAGAGATCTTGAATTGACGTGTATGTTGTCAATCTTTATTATGGATGCCTTATCTGTTTTAAGTGTAGGCTTGGTATTTTTTTTGGCTGACTGTGTTTTTATTTCAGTAACGAGTTTGGAAGTTGAATGATTAGAGGTACCCCAAAGGCGAGCTGTTCCTCATGCTTGAAGTAATCAACCATACGCCTTTCAAAGCTGAACTGATTCCCGGCCTGGATAAACATGGCGATGATTTTGCCGTGATCGTAGTGAAAGGCACCTTCCATGTCCAGGACAACCCACCTCAATTACGGCTTGCGGAAGCGCAATTGCCGATTATTCATAGCAGTGAACATTATGGGCAAGCGGGTAAAAGCAGTATTTGCTATGAATCGGATGTCGCACTACCGAAGCAAGCAACCGACATTGTACTGAATGGGCATGCTTATGCGCCTCAAAACAGAGCGGCTGCGTATGTTGATGTGTCATTACAGGTAGATGACCGTATCAATAGCCGCCGTGTTTTTGGCAACCGTTACTGGACAAAATCGGCAAACAACTGGCACATGACACCGGCAGAGAAATTTCAGAGACTGCCACTCACCTATGAAAACGCATATGGCGGCTTTGATTTGCGACCGGATCCAACAGGCGAGCAAACCTTTAACGCGTATAACCCAGTGGGTAAAGGGCACCTCAGTCACCGCAAAAAAGAGCCGGATGAAGGCTTGGCACTGCCTAATATTGAAAACCCCGATAAGCTGATACAACACTGGCAAGATCGCCCCCGGCCGGTCGGCTTTGGCTTTATATCCGCTCACTGGCAACCCCGGCTTGGTTTTGCGGGCACCTATGATGCGGATTGGGAAAAAAATCGCCTGCCATTACTGCCGGACGACTTTGATCACCGTTTTTATAACACGGCCCACCCGGATTTTATTTCAGAAAAAATATTAATGGGCGGAGAGATAATCCGCATAAAAAACGTCACCGAAGCGGGTGAGCTGGCGTTTACATTACCTATACTGGCGTCAAGCGTGGCGGTGAAAATGCACGGCGAAAGCAAACTGTTCCAGCTAATGCTGGACACCGTCTTGATAGAACCGAATGCGCGCCGGGTTTGCCTTACCTGGCGAGTGGCCGTGCCGTGTACCCGAAAATTTCTCTATATTGACAGTGTCACCATTAGCGGGAAATTACAGACCAATGTCTGAACACGAAAACCAGGATATTGCGATCACCGCGCTGGGTGGCATTACCGCCGTTGGCGGAAATGCGGAGCAGAGTGTGGCGGCCATTCGTGCCGGAAGAATGAGCATTGCGGAACATGAAATTTATAAATGTGAGCCGGACGATCCGGAATGGCATGAACGTTTACCCTGTTATGTCTCGGCCGTGCCTGTGGTTGGGCACTACATTGAAAAAGCAGAGCGCTTTTACCAACTGGTGATGCCGGCACTGGAAGAGCTGATGAGTCAGGCCCGCTTAAAAAGAAAAGATCTGGAAAAGTGCGGGCTTTTTTTATCACTTCCCCCGATGGATGCCACTATTGCCAACATCGGTCTGGATGAACGGTTTTTGGGCGAACTCGCGCAGCGAACGGGATTATTAAATTTAAAAACGGGCAAAATCAACCGATCCGGCTCATCGGGCATGTTTGAACATGTCGGTGACGCGATGGCGCTACTGCAAAGCGGGGAGCTGGATTTTTGTATCGTGGGCGGCGTGGACTCCTGGTTGCTGAAAAAGCGCCTGGGTCAATTAGACCTTGAAATGCGCCTGAAAAGCGGACGTAATCGGGATGGCTTTATCCCTGGAGAGGCTGCGACAATGATCATGCTGGAGCGGACAGAGACGGCGCGCTCCCGAAATGCCGCTATTATGTCGGTCATTAACGGTTTTGGTCGCGGGAAAGAACCGAAAAGTTTTTACTCACAAAAAAACAGTAGCGGGCAAGGTTTGACAGCGGCGATTGACGGCGTACTTTCAACACTGGACAGCGGTAAAGTTTTCAATACTGTCTACTGTGATTTGAATGGTGAAAGTTATTATGCAACAGAAAACGGCCTGGTCTTGAGCCGACGGGGGCGATCACTGGCCGACGTCGATCTCATTCATCCTGTTACGCATTGTGGTGATGTCGGTGCGGCCATGGGCGGCTTATTGATTGCCTGCGCAACCATGGCCCACTACCGTGCATTGGGGCCCGGTGATGATGTGTTGTTATGGACAGCCTCCGACAATGGCGCAAGAGCCGCATTAAGTTTACAACAGTGTGATATAGAAAAACTATGCTAGTAAGGAGATCATAATGACAGTAACTGTTTCTGTGAATGGACTAACAGTTATCCACAAAGACAGCGGTGGTATTGACACCGCCTTTCCTGATGTCTGTAAAACCCCGACACCGGGAGGCCCGATTCCGGTTCCTTACCCTAATGTTGCGTACTCGCTTCATACCGAAAAGGGCAGTAAATCGGTCAAAGTGGATGGTAATCCTATCATGCATGAAAACAGCCTAATTTCCACTAGCATAGGCGATGAAACTGGGAAGCTTGGGGGGCTGGTTTCAGGTACCACCAAAGGCAAAGCAAAACCCATCAGCTATTCATTTGATGTGATGGTGGAAGGAGAGCCTGTGGTACGTCAGACTGATTATTTCAGGCAAAATATGGGTTCTGCACCCAATACGCTGCCGATGCCGTTAGTGCAACCACCCCTGGTGGCAGATATTGTCCGAAAAAAGCCGGACAATAAAATTCTCAAAGTCGAATTTATCTGAGCATTAACAAAGGTTGTATAGGTGATGGCAAAAAAAATAGTGAAGCAATGGGTGAATTTACCAAAAGATGAAAAGTTTTCGGAAGGCGAGATTACGCCGGCGCGTTGTGGAAAACTGGCCGTTAAATTGACATTTACAACAGGTACTTTCCCGCTAACGTACTACCTTAATGTGGTGCCAGTGGGTAACGACAACGTTGTTTACAGCGAAGGCGAACAGGCAAGAAATCCCAATTTTAATTTACCCGGGGAAATAATGGGGATAGCGACTAAAAAAACGGTAGTGGTCGAAGGGATACAACTGCCAGCGGCGGGCGGTAATCAATACAAAATCGAAGTGGAAGATGAAAACGGTAATAAAGTGGCAACAGAAGAAGCTGAGATTGAAGTACAACGAAAGCTGTATTATCAGGTGATCGTGATGGATGATGCGAATGGTAGTGTTCCTTCTGAGCGTCTCGCAACCTTGGAGGCGGTGTATTTAAAACATTTTATTACACTGGCTCAAAAAGGCGCTGAAGAAAAAATATCTTATATTAAAACCATTATGATAGGAAGTGGTGAGCATTTAGTGCCTTTTGTTGAGGAGGTTGTGGAGGCGTGTTGTTTTGATCATGATTTTAATAAGTTGGGGCTTGCAGTTGTTTTTGTAGACTATTTGGCAAGCATGGGTCAATACAAACATGAAGAAGTAGTCGTGATAGGTGAGCATAACTCCTCTTGTTTTTGGGATGCTGTAGAGGTAACGCTTGTTGGCAAAAAAGAATATCTTTGGCATGGCCTAGACGATGAGCATGATAATGCGAAAAAATGGTTCATCTCCGGGGAGGTTGCCTATATTGACCCGGAAGATGCAATAACAACGTATACGCTTAAACGGGAAGCTATTGACATCTCAGGAGAAAAAAAATTCGCCTACGGTGGTTATGATGCAGTGAAGATAAAAATAGATACCGTTTTAAAAGCGTTACTGAAAAAAAAAGAGGGGGTGTTGGTGTTTACTGTTGAGGTCAATGTCGTTAGTGAATGGTCAGCTGGTTTTAGTTGGGAATGCGGCGGAGTTAACGTAATTGCATGTGCAAAGCGTGCTGAGTGGGAGGCTATACCAGCTGATAGCAGAAAATCTACTGTAAATCATGAAGTGGGGCATTATTTGGGTATGGTCGCCTATGGCGATAAAAACTACCCGGCTAACGCTCAGTTTAATCATAGACCAACATTGCCCGATGCGCCCAGCACCCTTTATGGTGACAATCCAGGGGTGAATGATTATGGGCATGGTGGGCCACACTGTGGTAAAGGTGCGGCTTATAACCGCTCCGATGAGACCTGGTCTGGTACGCCAGGATGCGTTATGTTTGGTGATGATGTCATTGGAGACGAGCGTGCCCCCAATAGTTACTGTAGCGAATGTGCGCCTATTGTAAAAAAACTCGATTTATCTCCCTAACCGTGCTGAATGCTGCCGATAAAAAAACGAGCGCTACTATGAATGAAAATAGCAACAAGCCTTTATATGTGTTACCACAAGATTGCGACTTTATGACGATCGCTAGCAATACGGCCAGCAGCTCTGACTGCACTCCTCAATTAGACGACCAATATAATAGCGCTTTTAGAGGGCTGCTGATCAATGGCCCGACAGCGATCACATGGCCAAAAACAGTTGTGCGCGAGCATTATTATTATTTGCCTAACGGCAGTAATAATAGCCCGCACCGTTTATTGATTGCCGGGCTGGGGATCGTGTTAGATACCACGTTGGGGTGGGACGGTGATGCCTATGGTATTTTGCTGGTGGCGGTGAATCAGCACACAGCCGAGGCCTATAGTGGCACCATGCAGCGATTGGGTTTCCGGGCTAAGCGGCCACCGGGCATTCCTGATGATAACCCTGCCCGTACAACTAAAGTGCTCTTTAATATCGACCTTGTGCACAATTTGGGCATTCCCATTCGTGATGCGACCTATACTGTTTACGCGACGCTGGGGCAGTATCAATCCAATATCATCACCATTAAAACCACCGTCAAGCAGGACATTGATGATGAGTGACGAATACTTTATTACGATAGAGGCATTGCCCGATACGTCAGCAAAAAATTGGGGTGTTAAAGGTAAGTTTAGTGTGCCGTACCAGAGGGATGGCATCACCGCGCACGGCGCACAAGTCTTAAAACATATTATTTTAGTGGTCACGCGAGGTGGTAATTATAAAGCGCTTGCACCCTACCAAAAGGTGATTGTGTTTCAGGATGATGTCAACGATAACGGTGACAGTGTTGCTGGCGCTTTCAACTTGCCGATACAACCGCATATCGAATTTGATGGGGCCGGTGATTATTATGTTTTATGTTCATTGGGCATGTTTTTGTCGAACATTGTCAAAATCAGTATTAAGTAAACGGCTCTGTTGAGGATTTATCAATTAATCACTATGGCCTTGATCTTTAACAAAATACAGCGCGTTAAACAGCAGTCTGGTTGGGATTAAATGACTTTGGAAAAACGCTGTTCGGTCTGTTCACGCAGATAGCGATCAAAGACCATACAGACGTTGCGGATCAGCAGGCGACCTGCCGGCAAGACGCTGATCATCTCGCCATCAATGATCAATAGCCCATCAGACTCAATCTGACGAATCGCTTCCATCTCCCGCGCAAAGTATTCCGCAAAGTCAATATTGAACTGCCTGGCGATCACGCCCATATCCAGTTCAAACTGACAGATCAGCTTGCTAATGACTTCACGGCGCAGGATGTCATCATCAGTCAGCTCAATGCCGCGATAGAGCGGCAATTTACCGGCATCGATCAGCTCAGCATATTCTTCTACCGTTTTCACATTCTGACTATAGGTGTTGCTCACCATGCCAATCGACGTCACGCCCATTGCCACCAGATCACACTCGGCGTGGGTTGAATAGCCCTGAAAATTGCGATAGAGACTGTCTTCACGCTGTGCCACGGCTAACTCATCATCCGGTTTGGCGAAATGATCCATGCCAATATAGACATAACCCGCCTGTTTCAGGTGCTCATTGGTCATCTGTAGGATTTCCAGCTTCTCAGTGGCGGATGGCAGATCCGTATCAAGGATACGTCGCTGTGGCTTAAACATCTCCGGCAGATGCGCATAGTTAAAGACAGAGAGACGATCCGGCTCCGCCGCGATCACCTTGTCAACGGTCTTGGCAAAGCCTTCCAGCGATTGAAATGGCAGGCCATAGATCAGATCGACACTCACCGACTTAAAACCTTCAGCCTTCGCCTGATCCAGCACCGCAAAGGTCTGTTCTTCCGTCTGAATACGATTCACCGCCTTCTGCACCTGCGGATCAAAATCCTGCACACCCAGGCTCATGCGGTTAAAACCCAGTTCGCGCAGCAGCTTAATGGTATCGTTTTGCACCTCACGCGGATCAATCTCGATTGAGTACTCACCGCTGTCATCATCGTGCAAATTGAAATGTTGACGGGTCTTCGCCATCAACGCTGTCATCTGCTCATGGCTGATAAAGGTCGGCGTACCGCCACCCCAATGCAGCTGGTCAACCTTGCGCGATCTGTCAAACAGCGCACCCTGCATCTCAATCTCTTTAAACAGTGATGCGAGGTATGGCAGCGCGTGCTTGCGATTTTTGGTCGCAATTTTGTTACACGCGCAGTAGAAACAGAGCGTGTCGCAAAATGGAATATGGAAATAGAGGGATAGCGAACCGCCTTCCTGATTGCTCTTCGCTGCAATCGCGCGATACTCCGCCTCAGCAAAACCCTCATAAAACTTCACCGCAGTGGGGTATGAGGTGTATCGCGGGCCACTCTTATCGTAGCGACGAATTAATTCAATATCAAAAACCAGCGACTGATCCATACTAACGCTCCTGACCCGCCTGAGAAAAATGGAATATGGGTACGGGCAATCAGCCATTATAGGGGAATTGAGCCTTCCCGGCGAATTTTAAGCGCTATACCTGACTGTAACCCTGTGATATTTAAGCGGTACCCTGAACTTCCCAATGGCGCTTTGTAGAGCGGTGTAGCCTTTATGGTCGCATCTTCAGGCCACTGAAATTGCGCAATCATGCGGCAAATTTTCGAGTTTAAATGACTAAATCTCTCCCTCTAAGTCCCTGTTTTTTCCATCAATCCTTGTGTCTCATCCCCGTTTGCACTAAAATCCTGCGGTTCCAACAATTTGTTTTCTCCTTGCCTTACCGCGTTGGTCGGAAGGCATAACCATGAGGAGTGTTATGAGACACTACGAAATCGTGTTTTTGGTCCACCCTGACCAAAGTGAGCAAGTCCCAGCCATGATCGAGCGCTACCGTACCTCTATTGAGAGTCGTGACGGTTCAATCCATCGTTTAGAAGATTGGGGTCGCCGTCAGCTTGAGTATCCAATCAACAAAGTTCATAAAGCACATTATGTGATGATGAATGTTGAGTGTGATAAAGAGGCGCTGGAAGAGATCACCACTGCGTTCCGTTTTAACGATGCGGTTATCCGTAATCTGGTTATCACCCGTAAAGCGGCGATCACTGAGGCATCTGCTCTGGCACGTCCTGCCAAAGAAGAGCGTCCAGCGGCTGCACCTGTAGCAGCACCCGTTGCTGATGTACCAGCAAAAGCTGAGGAAGCACCAGCCACTGAAGGTTAATTGATGTCTGCGGACAACCGTCTGGTGGTGAGTGGGGTCGTTTGTAATCCGCCCGAGTCACGCAATAGTCCAGCCGGTATTCCACTAACACGATTTACGCTGGAGCACCGTTCGCCGCAGGTTGAGGCCGGTTTACCACGCGATACTTTTTTTAAGATTGTCGTGATTGCCGCCGGAACAGCGTTGAAACAGGTCGCAGCTAAATTGCAGCGTGGCGATGAGGTTTGTGTCGAGGGATTTCTCAGTCGTATGAGTTATCGCGAAGACGAAGCCAGGCTTGCATTGCACGCCGAGACAATTAACAAGCAGTAATGCTGAACAGAAACATTATTTATTTGGAGAGTTATCATGGCAAAATATTTTCGTCGTAAAAAGTATTGTCGTTTTAGTGCAGAAGGTCTTGTTGTTGATTACAAAGATATCTACATGCTGAAAAACTACATCACTGAAACCGGTAAGATCGTTCCAAGCCGCATTACTGGCACCAGTGCCAAGTATCAGCGTCAGTTGGCGACGGCAGTTAAGCGTGCACGTTTTCTTGCGCTGCTGCCTTACTGTGATTCGCACTAAACTCAATCTGCAATAGATTCACACTAAACGTTATGAAAGCATTAGCCTCATTCATCATGCGCGGTCGAGCACAGGCAACCCTGGTTGCTGTAGTGGGTGCTGTGTTGTCGTTGGTTATTCCACCGTTGAGTCATCTTTCCGGAGCGACGATAGGACTGGTAACACTGCGTAACGGCACTAAGGAAGGGCTCTTTTTGATGCTCGCCTTAGGGCTGGTGATGGGCGCGATTGGCATGGTTTCGTCAGTTGAAGGCGGCTTGGTACAGGCCTATGTGATTGGCATGCTATTGCTGTCGGTACCGGTCTTGATTGCTGCTGTGGTGTTACGTGTGACGCGTTCATTGGGTCAGACACTCACTGTGATTGCGCTGATGGCGGCGCTACTGGTATTGCTGGTTAACATCCTGTTGGGTGATGCCGCAGCATGGTGGCGTACGGTGCTTGGCACTGTGATGTCCCCGATGTTGAATGAAGCCGATCTTTCGGCGGGTGAGGCGAGTGATATGCTGGATGGCATGGCACGCATGATGACCGGTCTGGTTGCGGCGGTGTTGCTCTATTCCACCATGATCAATCTTTCACTGGCGCGCTGGCTCCAGGGGCTGTTGTATAACCCCGGTGGCTTTCAGCAGGAGTTTCACGCACTCTTTATTGAGAAGCGTGTTGCGATTGTAGCGGCATTGATTGGTGTCGGTGGCATGATCTTCGCTGGACAGGGCGGTATATCACAGGATCTGATGATCCTGGTGGTTGCACTCTTTTCTATCCACGGTCTGGCGCTGGTGCACGGTGTGATTGGCATTACCGGGATGGGCCGAGGCTGGTTATTCGCACTCTATGTTGGCCTGGTGATTGTGCCGCCGCATATTGCGATGATGCTGGCGATGGTGGGTTACATCGATAGCTGGGTTGATATTCGTGGCCGTCTACGCAAAAAGATCGCAGGCAATGGTCCGCAGAAGCGTGACTCTCAGCTAGATCAAGATGATCAAGATGAGCCGCATGACAGAGATGAGCGTGATGATAATGATTCACGTGATGAGCGTTCTGATCATGATCGGTCAGACTCAGATGATGAGCGACGTTAACGTCAAGTGTGAAGAAATTTAAGTAGTACGAGTTGATAGTTTTTTAGTTTATATTTTTAGTTAATATGCTACGTAACGAGGGTTATAGAGATGAATGTTATTCTTCTTGAGAAGGTAGAAAATCTGGGTGGTTTAGGTGACCTGGTCACTGTGAAAAATGGCTACGGTCGTAACTATTTGATCCCGGGAAAAAAGGCAGTTTCTGCAACAGCCGCTAACCGTGCTGATTTTGAAGCACGTCGTGCTGAGTTAGAAGTGGCAGCAGCAGCGCTTTTGGCGGCAGCGAATGCACGTGGCACTGTGCTGTCTGAAAAAGCGATCACGATTGCTTGTAAAGTGGGTGAAGAAGGCAAGCTGTTTGGTTCTGTGGGTACCGCAGATATTGCAGCTGCTTGTGCCGCAGCAGGCACCGCTATTGATAAGCATGAAGTACGTCTGCCTGAAGGCGCTTTCCGCCATATTGGTGAGTACAAAGTATCCATTCACTTGCACCCTGAAGTGAATGCAGAAATTACAGTAAAGGTTGTTGCTGACGAGGCCTAATCAATCTTTGCTGTGGTGGTGATCGCGGGGTATTGCGCAGCACACTATGTTTGATCTCACCCTTTATTGTCTGCGCTGGTATGTCAGCAGTGGCAATAGAGGGTGAGTTGTTATTAGCGCCGGACTGATAGAATTTATATGCAAGACTTTGCGGATATAGAGAACGGTCTAGATCAAATATCAGACCCGTATAAAATGCCTCCTCATTCGATTGAGGCAGAGCAAGCTGTACTGGGTGGGCTCATGCTGGATAATAATGCATGGGATAAAGTCGCCGATCTGCTGATTCAGGATGATTTCTATCGCCGTGACCACGGCCTGATTTTCAGTGCGATTGCAGTATTGGCAGATAGTAGTCAGCCATGTGATGTTGTCACCATCTCTGAGTGGTTGAACAACAATGATGAACTGGGCAACGCCGGCGGACTTCCATACCTCGGTACACTTGCCAATAATACCCCCAGCGCCGCCAACATCAAATCCTATGCTGGTATCGTGCGTGAACGCTCGGTACTGCGACAGCTGATTCGTGTCGGCACTGAGATTACCGATAGTGCCTTTAATACAGAAGGGCGCAACAGCGTTGAATTGCTGGACACGGCGGAGCAGTCGGTCTTTAAAATTGCCGAACAAGGTTCACGTAGTGATAAAGGCTACAAGGCAGTGTCAGAGCTGCTCGCCAATGTGGTGGATCGAATCGATATGCTGGCCACACTTGATTCTTCGATTACTGGCATCTCGACTGGGTTTGATGACTTTGATGAGATGACCGCCGGTCTACAGGAGTCGGATCTGATCATTGTGGCAGGCCGTCCTTCGATGGGTAAAACAACCTTTGCGATGAACATTGCCGAGTATGCGGCGATTAGTGGCAAACTCTCGGTCGCCGTTTTTAGTATGGAGATGCCGGGTGAAGCGCTGGTGATGCGTATGTTGTCATCACTTAGCCGGGTGGATCAAAACCGGGTACGAAGCGGCAAACTGGATGATGACGATTGGGCCAAGCTCACTTCATCAATGAGTCTGCTGAGTGAATCAAAACTCTTTATTGATGATACCCCAGCATTGTCACCGACCGAACTGCGCGCACGGGCGCGACGCATTAAACGCGAACATGACCTTGATCTGGTGGTGATCGATTACCTGCAGCTGATGCAGGTCGCCGGTAGCAGTGAAAATAGAACCAATGAAATTTCTGAAATTTCACGTGGCCTGAAAACGCTCGCCAAAGAGTTGAATGTGCCGGTGATTGCGCTGTCTCAGCTTAACCGCTCGCTGGAGCAGCGTACCGACAAACGTCCCATCATGTCTGATCTGCGTGAGTCGGGCGCGATTGAGCAGGATGCGGATGTGATCTCATTTGTCTACCGAGACGAGGTCTACAATAGAGACGATCCGGATAACAAAGGGCGCGCCGAGATCATCATCGGTAAACAGCGTAACGGTCCTATTGGAATGGTGCCGCTCACCTTTAATGGCATGTACACACGCTTTGATAACTACGCCGGTGAACAGGACTACTACGAGGGGGGATATGAATGACGCGAGCCGCTGAAGCGTCGATCAATCTTCAAGCGCTTCAATACAATTTGCAGCGGGTACGTGAGTCCGCTAAAAATTCTCGCGTCATTTCAGTCATCAAGGCCAACGGTTATGGCCATGGTATGTTGCGTGTTGCCAGCGCACTATCTGCCAGCGATGCCTTTGCAGTCGCCAAAATCGAAGAGGCACTGGCACTACGTGATGCAGGCTTTACTCAGCCGATTCTATTGCTGGAAGGTTTTGCCGATGCGGATGAGTTAGCGCTACTCGCGCAACACGCCGTTGATGCAGTGGTGCATCACCCATATCAGATTGAGTTACTGGAACAGGCTTCATTACCATCCGCACTTAAGGTGTGGCTTAAGATTGATACCGGCATGCATCGCCTCGGGATTGATCTGGATGAGGTTGCTGCGAGCTATCAGCGCTTGCAGGCCTGCACTAATGTGGCGGATAACATCGCCATCATGACTCACTTTGCCAATGCCGATGACCATCATGATCCGCGTACCTCGGCACAGCTTAAACGCTTTAACAGTGCCACTGCTGAGATTGATGCGCCGCGCAGTCTGGCCAACTCTGCTGCGATCCTCAATCATGAGGAAAGCCATGCCGAGTGGGTACGTCCTGGTATTATGCTTTACGGTGTTTCACCCTTTATTAAAGGGCTGGCGGCTGAAGAGGATTTAAAGCCCGTGATGACGTTAAGTTCAAAACTGATCGCGATTAACCATTATAAAAAAGGTAACGCGCTCGGCTATGGCGGCAGTTGGCGCTGCCCTGATGACATGCCCGTTGGTGTGGTAGCGATTGGTTATGGCGACGGTTATCCACGTGCCGCACGTGCTGGAACGCCGGTGTTGATTAACGGTCAGCGAGTGCCGCTGATTGGACGCGTCTCAATGGATATGATTTGCGTTGACCTGCGTGGTCTGCCAACTGCCGCCATTGGTGATCGCGCTATTTTATGGGGCGAAGGGCTGCCAGTAGAAGAGATCGCGGAGTGCGCCCACACTATTCCTTATGAGTTGCTATGTCGCGTCACAGAACGTGTGCGCATCACTGAGCTTGGCTGATTATGGCTGCAATCAAGCCCACTTCGAAGAAAGGTAACAAGATTGTTTTTGCCTGTACCGAGTGTGGTTCGCAGGCATCTAAATGGGCAGGGCAGTGTGGCGACTGCGGCGCATGGAATACACTCATCGAAGATGTGATCACCACCAGTAGTGGCGGCAAGACACCACCGCGTTATAGCGGTTACGCCGGTGAGTCGGCGGTGTGTAATATTACCGACGTCAAGGCAATCGAAACTAGCAGAATCAAAACCGGCTTTAGCGAGCTTGATCGCGTGTTGGGAGATGGCCTGGTTAATGGCTCCGCGGTGTTGATTGGTGGTGATCCCGGTATCGGAAAATCGACGCTGTTGATTCAGGCGATTGCATCACTCAGTCAGCGTGTTGGCACGCTTTATGTGACCGGTGAAGAGTCATTGCAGCAGGTGAGCCTGCGTGCCCATCGCCTTGGTCTGAAGACGGACAAGGTGCGTCTGTTATCCGAAACACAGGTGCAACGTATCCTGGCACTGGCAGACAGAGAGAAGCCGGGCGTACTGGTGATCGACTCAATACAGACGGTCTATACCGATCAACTCAACTCCGCGCCCGGCTCGGTGAGTCAGGTGCGAGAGAGCGCCGCACATCTGGTGCAGTACGCCAAACAGACCGGTACTTCAATTTTCCTGGTAGGCCACGTCACCAAAGAGGGCGCACTGGCAGGCCCGCGTGTACTGGAGCATATGGTCGATACCGTACTCTATTTTGAGGGTGATTCGAGTAGTCGTTATAGAGTCATCCGTGCAGTAAAAAACCGCTTTGGTGCTGTCAATGAAGTGGGTGTGTTTGATATGGGTGAAAAAGGTCTGCGTGAAGTCTCCAACCCCTCGGCGATCTTTGTCTCGCGCCATGAAAGCCCCGTGTCGGGTAGCGTCATTATGGTCACGCGAGAAGGGACGCGCCCGATGCTGGTTGAAGTGCAGGCGCTGGTCACCGAAAGTCATCTACCTAATCCGCGCCGTGTCACCGTCGGCTTAGATCAAAATCGCCTAGCGATGTTGCTCGCGGTGTTACAACGTCACGGCGGCATCGCGATGTATGACCAGGATGTCTTTGTAAACGTCGTCGGTGGTGTGCGCGTGTCAGAAACCGCTGCCGATCTCGCGGTGATCCTTTCAGCACTCTCAAGCATGCGCGACAGGCCACTACCCAATGATCTTGCCGTGTTTGGAGAGATCGGTCTGGCCGGTGAAATACGCCCCGTACAAAACGGCCAGGAACGTATCAAAGAAGCCGCACAACACGGCTATAAGCGCGTCATCGTGCCACTCGCCAACAAACCCGCCAAACCGATCAAAGGGCTGGAAGTGATCGCCGTGCAGCGGCTGGTTGAGGCGATTGAGTATATTTAGATTGGTTGCGGTGTCGCTGTGAATAATATTCTGGTTTTTTATAGCTGTGTGTAATGGTTCACAAAATAGATGATTAGATTGCGGTTTAATAGCCGCATAATAAATATTGTTATTTTGCGGCTATTCAGCATAGTGGAAGAGGGTAGGTAACTGTTCAGATTTCAGGCGTGAGCTGAATAGTTAGGAACGTGCCCGGAATAACTTGCTGTTTTGGGGCTCTGATTTAGTTTGTATTTGTTCGTTCTGATTGAGCAAAAGCGGAGGAATAGTCGTTCTATTTCGAGTTTTTGTGATTGAAGAACGGGCAAAGGCGGGCTGAAGCAGAGATGCGAAAACGGTAAGTTATTCCGTGCACGTTCCTAACGTTATTTTTTGATGGAGAGATGATGAGACAAGGCCTTTCTAAAGTAGCAGTGATGTTTTTAGTGATGCTCTTCTCAAATACTGTTTTGTCTGCTGGTACCGCCCCTGATTTTGAGCTTGATGGATTGAACGGAAAGGTGAAATTATCTGAATATAGGGGAAAGGTTGTATATCTAGACTTTTGGGCATCATGGTGCGGGCCATGTCGAGAATCATTCCCCTGGATGAACGATATACATGCTCGATTCAAAAAAAAAGGCTTTAGAGTGATTGCTGTTAACCTTGATATTCAAAGAGCCGATGCAGATAAGTTTCTTACTCAGTTAAAACCAAACTTTGACATTGCATTTGACCCGCCTGGTATTGTTGCGGGCCTCTATGAACTGCAAGGCATGCCAAGTGCCTACCTGATCGACAGAAATGGGAAGATTCATAGTACTCACCTAGGGTTTCGTGATAAGGATATTCCTTTATTAGAGCGTGAGATCGAGTCATTACTTAATGGTAAAACCAAATAATATGAAGGCATTATTAAATTATAGTTTGTTATGCACTTTCCTATTACTTTCAGGTTGTTCTACCTTTAAGTCGGGGGGGATATTTGCTTATGAAGAGGTTAAACCGTGGCATAAAGCACATTTGGCGGAAGAACGAATGCAGTTAAATCCTTATCCTTTAGAAAATGGTGCCGATCAAAAAATATTTTACAGTCGTGAAAGTGCACATGGTGGGCAAGGTATCGGAGGAGGCGGTTGCGGGTGCAATTAAAAAATAAGCAGTTGCAAGCGAGTTTATCAAAGCCAACGGTACGTCATGCTTTAACAGTCGCCACCTGCGCCGTATTATCCGGTTCCCTATCAACTGTTAGTGCCGTTGAAGAAGCGGATGAGGTAAGTGACCTGTCAAAGATCGGCTTGTCTACATTTTATTATTCCGAAGAAGAGCGTGTTGCCGTTAATACTACTCATGTAGCCATTGAAAATGACCTGGGCGATGATACCTTTTTACGTGGCAATATTATTTATGACACGATTAGCGGCGCTTCACCTAACGGCCGCATAATCCCTGCGGCAGGTGATGGTGGCAATATCCCCTTCACCTCGGCATCAGGCTTTAGTATTAGTATTAACGACAACGGTAGTGCAGGAAAACGATGGTTGACTGAGTTTACAGATAAAAGGGCCGCGCTGAACCTTAGCCTGGAGAAGCCAATCACCCGTACTTTAAAAGGTGTTGTTGAGGGAAATTACTCATCTGAGAATGATTTCACTTCCTATGGTGCTGCCGGGACTATCTCATGGGATTTGAATCAGCGAAATACTACGGTCACTAGTGGATTGGGTGTGTTAAAAGAGAGAGTCAGTCCTGCCTCTGGTACACCAGAAGGGTTCGGTGTCTCTAACTCTGAATGCAGTGAAGTACCTGATTGGCTTAATTGCAATGTGACAAGCCTTCGTTTTGGGCATGGAAATAAGCGAATATTTGATGGCATGATTGGTGTTACGCAGGTTGTGAATCAACGAACGATTACACAGCTGAATTATAGTCTTGGTGTCTCTCTTGGTTACCTCACTGACCCATATAAATTGATCAGTGTTGTCGATAATACTCAAGAAGGCAAAGAAGTGGCGATCCTATATGAAAAGCGCCCAGATAGACGTACAAGACATAGCCTGTACTGGAAGACGGTTAGTCAGTTAACAGCAAAAAAAGTAATCGACTTTTCGTATCGATACTTTTGGGATGATTGGGGAATTACATCTCATACTATTGATTATAAGTATCGTTATGATTATTCGCCGAAGCACTATCTACAGCCTCATATTCGGTTCAATTTACAATCAAGTGCCGATTTCTTTCAAAGAGCAATTGACTCATCAGTTACCAGCTTACCTCAGTACGCAAGTGCCGATTACCGCTTAGGTAAATTATCAACCTACAGTATTGGTATCAAGTATGGAAAAGAACTTGGTGTAAATGGCTCATTTTCGGTGCGAGCGGAATATATTGTTCAGGGCTACTCTGGCGTAGACTTACCTGATATGAACGCGCTAGTATACCAGGGGACATTCACTTTTAAGTTTAAGTAGTTCATAACTTATGTGGACTCCCCCGTTGTCAACAATAAAGCCACTCAAACAAAGAAATAAATGCGTACTTATGTACGAGCTCTAAATCGAGTAGCGAACTCTGGCTCTATGATATCTACGCGAACGTGTTT